>Ga0115567_10000467_pt1 | contig 39702 bp, 44 predicted proteins | sample COGITO_mtgs_1204_2_FD_88679 | JGI IMG/M metagenome (GOLD analysis project Ga0115567, IMG submission 88679) | Pelagic marine microbial communities from North Sea - COGITO_mtgs_120412 | ecosystem: Environmental > Aquatic > Marine > Epipelagic | place: Germany:Helgoland, sampling site Kabeltonne...
CTTGGAACCAGAGCTTATTTAAAGCGGTCTGCCACCAGTTCAAACCCAGGCACTAACTACAATGGTGCGCTAAGTATGAACCGCATATGGGCTAATACTGTTTTGAAGGATTTTTTATGTAAGAGCTTACCTGCAGTTAGATTAGCAGATGGGCAACCATATAAGAGTCAAGAGGCGACAGCTCCATTTAGAAAAACTGATGGCTGTATTCAATGTCATGTGACTATGGATCAATTGGCAGCTGGTGGAAGAGGCTTAAGAGTTTCTGATTTGACCAGAGAGGGCGGTTCGACTTCAAATCCTCAGCTTAGATTTCATTACAACCGCACACCGGACAGGCCAAAAGCCGACATGTGGCCAGCTGAAACAGACCGCGACTACTACAGAAGGCCTACAGATGGGAGACTCTACTTTAGAAGTTACACAGGTGACTTGATAAACAAAGCTTTTAATAATTTTGATCAATTGGCTGAAAAAATCCTTGAATCTGATGACTACTACTCTTGTGTTGCTAAAAAGTATTACGAGCATTTTACCGGAGTCAATGCCTCTCTTGCTGATATAAATGATCCATTTTCTAATATTACATTAAATGAACAAGACCTGTTTCACAGAAACAAAGTCATCGAGCTTGGTGCCGAGCTTAAAAAAACCAAAGATCCGATGGCTTTGATCAAAAGTATTTTTAACAGTGAGGTTTATCAGCAAAAAGGCTACACAGTTTTGGGAGTGAACTAAAATGTCAGATAAAAAACATTCAAGAAGAGAAATTTTAAAAGCATTAGGTGCAGGAGCAGCAGTTGCCGCCAGTCCGATGGAGATTTTTTTAGACGGCTTAGTTGAGGGTCTGGTTTCTAAAGCAGTTGCTGCAGAAGGCAGCTCAAAATTTAAGTACATAATGATTCAAAACTATGCGGCTCCTCCTAGGTGGATGTTTGATCTTTTCTTAGCACCTTACGGTGGAGAGGTTGTTCCTAATGCTTCTGTAGGTTCAGAACTTGTAGCTACAGGATCAGGTGCAAACCGGCGTTACACAGGAACGGAGTATAGAACTCACAACGTAAAAGGGATTCTGGCTCCGAGAATTTGGACTCACAATGTCGGTGATAGAAATGGCAATGCTCGTCCACTTAGTGACTTGATGGACAATATGCTTGTTCTTCAAGGAATTGACGCTCTTAACCCCGGGCACTCAATTGCAGCAGCTTTGTTAAACAGACCTCTCACTCTTAAAAGTTTAGATGGGCTGTTAGCAGATTCTGCAGATCTTCCTTTTGGAGCCTTAGGCTTTAACACCTTTTTTCAGGACTTTAAAAGCAACAAAGGACACACACTTAAACGTTTCTCAAACAATGCTGATGTTGCTAAAATTTTACCTGAAGCTTTTGAAACTGGAGACATAGATATCCATAAAAAATACAAAAATGAAATTGATAAAGCAACAGCAAAACTCAACAGATCTTTAGCGAGTACTAATTTACAAGGTGAAAATTTAGAAAAAACACTTCAAAGTACTAAAGCTTTAATGAAAAGTGAGATCCTAAAAATTCAAACTGATCTTCCTCTTCTTATACAAAAATATGAGAGCGTTATTGAAAAAACAATCGATCTTTCAAAAAACTTACCTGGATTTTCTGATCTTCCGGTGGGAGCTCTTGATCAGCAGTACGAAACTAGCAATAATAGAATGATTTTTGATGATGACCTTAGAGCGGGGCTTGATGGAATGCAGGCGAACTCTTTAGCAAAAAAGTTTGCCCTGGTTGAATACGTAATCACCAATGATCTAACAGCTTCTGCAGCACTCAATGTGGATGCTATGAGCTATTCCCTTAAGAGAAGTGCTGGAGGAAACCCTACTAGAACAGGAGTTTCAAGTGATCAACACAATATCAGCACTCTTGCGAGTGTGTTTTTCACTTCAATGTTTTACCGAGTCACTGGAGCCTGTATACTTGGGTTAATTGATGGCTTGAAAGCTCAGTCTTACAATGGATCAAATCTTTTTGATCACACTGTGATTAGGCATTCTGGAGAATTTGGAAGACACCCAAGAGACACTCCTGACAACACAGGATCTGATCATTCTCCGACATCAAACAGCAATATGATTCTTTCTGGAATGATTAAAGGGCCAATTGTTGCTGGTCAAATTAGAGCTGATGGATCGACTGTAAGACGGCGAAAGGGTTCCTGGGGAGCGGGTGGTGTGCTCAAACATGGTGTTGCAGCAACCACAGGACACGTTGTTTCAACTTTAGCAGCGATGCTTGAAATCCCTTCTCCATCTTCAAACAATCCAAGTCTTATTGTAAAAAACGCTAGTGGTGAGATTGAGCTTAACGATCTCTACATTGAAAAAACAAAGGTGGTGTAGAGTGAAATTAAACCACAAAACTATTTTAGCTTTAAGTGTATGTATTGGTGTTGGGCTTTTAAACCAAAACTGTGGCAGTCAGTCTTCTTTTTCTGCTAAAGATTTAGCTGCGAACCATTCGCCATCAATGTTAGATGTAGATTTACCAGAATCAAACGCAAGAGTTGGAGACCGCATATATATGGCATCAGTTTTTGCAGATGTCTTTTTGCCCAACGGAGAGGAGCTCACTCAAGAACAGGCAACAGAAAAAGCTGGGAATGAGAGTAGACAGATCCATGAATACATTTCTTCAAACTTTGATGATTCTGAAGACAAACCGCTCTTCGAATTGATCAATGACTTCGTGCTAAGTAAAGTTCTAGAATTTCATGGTGTCTGCTCAATAGTAGACAATGATGAGGCGTGCTCGGACAGAAATGATGAGATGAGGCGCAATGCTGCTCAAGTCAAATCAATAGCCCCTGCTTCAGTCACAAGAGATGGCTACCGTGTTTCACTGTGTAATAAACTTTTAGATGAAGAGAGGGCTGTACTGAATATGGTTTCAAATATCACTCAGGCCCCTGTTGAAAGACTTAAAGAGTCAAATATAATGGATATCTACCATGCTTTTTATCCTGCTCAAGAGATTGATCAAGACTCATACAACGCTTTGTTAGGTGTGCTCAACTCGGTAAGCCAGGAAGAGTCTTTGGATCAGTGGAGAGCGATAGCTGTACCAATCTGTCAAAGTTCCGGCTGGCAAATTCCTTAATACAATGTGAGAACGGGTTAAAAGCATTAGAAATAAAAAAGGCGGCCTGAATGACCGCCTTAATTTTTGTTTAGCACTCAGCTCCTAAAAGCAGAGTGCCAGATATATCGATTAACATCACGGCACCACCTCCTTCGCTGGCTTAAGAAAACCAGTATAATAAGTCTACACCGGTTTTGGCAGGCCACATAATCTTTAATGCTTAGGTTTTCGATAAGAAAAACTTATGGGAGATGAACTGGTACAAGCTATAAGGTTTTGATATTAGCGAGTCATTGTGATTCAGTTTTAAAGCTTTAATTAGATTAGGACTTTGATCTTGAGAGTTAATGTCGTAATAGGTTATTCTAATAAAATGAAAGCCCCTTTTATAAGAGGCTTTCATTTTTCAAATTTGACTGTTTGCTACAGCGTTGGAGGTTTACCTTTTAAAGCCCTCACTAGAAGTGAAATTGCAAAAAGCACTAAGAATACAAAGAAACAGATCTTTGCAAACCCGACAGAGGCACCTGCGATGCCTCCAAAACCTAATACACCCGCTATGAGCGCGATAACTAAAAATGTGATTGCTAAATTTAACATACTTTACTCTCCTGTTTATTTAAGTGCTGACTCAGATTAATGCTATTTATTAACTAAAACTTTTCGAAGGTGTTTAACGACATCACTTTTTTTACACAAAAATATAGTTTGTGCACTTTTAAACACAAATTATAAAGCAGAAGAGCGTTTTGTCTATTCGATCGGCTGTATAGTTTATTATTGAAATTTAACAACTCAAAGGAGAGTTTATATGAACATGAACAAAATTTTATCAAGCTTGGTTGCTTCTACAGTACTTATTGCTTTATCTGCTTGCTCAAGTGGCGCAAAATTAGAAAAAAAATGCACCACTACCAATTGGGAAAGCGAGGGCTATAGCGATGGTGTAAAAGGTGAGTCATCTAAACACATTCTTAAGACTCAAAAGACATGTGCCAAAGAAGGATACAAAGTGTCAGTAGTTGAATATAAAGAAGGCTGGCTTAAAGGCATTGAGAAATATTGCTCAGCACAAAACGGATACGAACTTGGCCTTAAGGCAGATAAAAAACCCAAAGTTAGCAATTGCCCAGTTGAATTGAGATCTAATTTTGACGCTAACTACGCCAGAGCTGAAAAGTATCTACAAACTAAAGAAAAGATCGACAACAAAGAGCAAGAGATCACTAAACTTAAAGACAGTGTGGCAAAGCTTGAGCAGGAAAAGACTAAACTTATCGATCAACAATCTAAAATTGAAGCCTCTGCAGAGAAAGTTTCATCAAAATCAGTTAGATATGATATCAAATAACTGATTTAATTAAAATAAAATGAAAAAAAGAAGAGACTGAAAACCTCTTCTTTTTTTATGAAAATTTTAGAGTTGTTCAAAGATTGAAGAAATCAATTCGTTGCGGTTTACAGGCTTGCTCAAGTAACCGTTAAACCCGGACGTCAGAGCTTTGTTGCGATCACCTTTAAGCGCATGTGCTGTGAGCGCTATGATTTTTCCTTTGTAACCTGAATCTCGAAGTGCGCTGAGAGCTTGGTACCCATCCATACCTGGCATCTGGATGTCCATAACTATTATATCGTATTTTTTTTGCAAGGCCTCATCAACTGCTTTTCGCCCGTTTTCAACTATCGTTACTTCTGCCCCGGCTCCTTCAACAAAGATCCGAAAAAGGATTTGATTTTCTTTGAGTCTTCAGCGATCAAAACCTCTTTACCCGAAAGTGCCTCAGAAAAATCAAAAATGTCGGAGTCTGTTGGTTCAGCTAATTTAGACTGATTTTCTACAAAATTTAAATGATTAAAAACCTTCCCGCCAACAGTTTTTATAGGAAAACTCAATTTAAAATGACTGCCTTGACCTTTTTCACTCCAAACCAATTCTAGATGTCCTCCTAACAATTGAGTTAAATTTTTGGATATTGAAAGGCCTAGTCCCGCACCTCCAAAAATCCTAGAGTGCTCAGTGTCGACCTGTTCAAAACTGTCATAGATTAAGTTGGCTTTATCTTTGGCAATCCCAATACCTTGATCGATTATGTTGATTTCTAAGGTGCCGTCCGAATCTTCTAATTCACAGGTTATTTTTTTTCCAGGGGGACTAAATTTAATAGCATTGCCGATCAGATTGGTGAGTATTTGCTTGAGTCTGAGTTGGTCAGTTACAATTTTCTTTGGAAGCTCCCCAATAATTTTAAAAATGAGATCTTGTTTCAATTCTTGAGTCTTTTCTTGAAACGTGCTTTCTATATCTTTTAAGATCTCATAAAGGTCGCTTTTTTCTAAATTTAGATCAAGTTTGTCATTTCCAATTTTAGTTAAATCAAAAAGATCTTCAATTAGGCCAAGCAAATGCTCACTGTTTCTTTTAACAAAACCAATGTTTTCCTTGGCTTTGCTCTCTAAATTAGGATCTTCGTAGGCAAGGTTTGCAAAACCAATTATCGCCCCTAAAGGGGTTCTTATTTCGTGGCTCATGTTTGCAAGAAACAAGTCTTTGGATTTTGAGACTTCAAGCAGTTCTTTTTTTTGTCGATCTTTTTTTCGGATAAGCTGATTATAGTGCTTTGAAATAAACAGTATTTTTTTTCTAACAAAAAAATAAACGAATCCAGAAAATAGGAGCCCAAGCAAAAGTGTAAGAACAATGGAAAAAATACGAAGATTTTTATTTTTTTGTTTTAACTTATTTTTTTGCTTTGAAAAGTAAGTTCTAATATCGGCAGATGTTTTTCCATACTTAGTGAAAAGTGAATCAAGCTGAGAAGAAAGGCTGCTGTCAATATTTTCTTTAGAGGAAGCCTTCAGATTAACTAGGTTAGTGATCTGCTCTTCCCAAACCTTAGTGCTTTCTAGTGAAGTGTTTAAGTATCTTTGATCGTCATCAATGTATGAGTGGGTTTCAATTTTTTTTAAAAAGGTATTCTTTTCTTTTTTACTGTCATTTAAGAGATTCAAAAATTCTTTCTCACCTGTTGATAAATAGCTTTTAAAATACAGATGCATGTCAGAAGTCGCCATTGCATGATTTAGTGCATTGTTTTCAAAATTTATGAGGCTTAGGTATTTTTGATTGATTGAGTTTCGATATTCAAAAATAGAAAGAATCGCGAAAAGTGCTATAGTAAAAGACATGATGGGGAGTTTAACAACTAGATTAAAATGCTTTTTAATATTGATTTTTTTAGATTCAGCCATTTTACACCTTATTAAGCTATCAGTTGGTTTTTAATCTATTTAATTGCTAACCATACCTTAACTTATTCTTACATATTTTTGTCGTTATTGAGGACCCTAAGTTCTCATTTGTGAGAGAATCTACACAAAATTTTACATCTACTTTACAAAATAGAGCTGGTTAAAGCTTTGTAAAATACAATTGATTCAGATGATCTTTGCATTCATGATAAAAAAACAGTGATTATTTATGACAAACTAACTGACAAGCTAACAAAATTTAAGGGCAAAATATGGATTTAGACTACGATAAAGCTGAAACTTTGTTAACGCAAAAAGTTGAAACATGGGTTGAGCTTGGCTTAGCAAACTTACCTAATTTTTTTGTAGCCATTCTTATACTATTTGTTTTCTTTTTATTGGCCAAACTTGCTAAGAATATAGTAAATAGGATTTCATCCAGACTTACAGTGAACCAGTCTGTTAAAGATTTGATTTCTTCCATGACGTATTTGCTTATACTGTTACTGGGGCTCTTTATTGCCCTGGGCGTGTTAAACTTAGACAAGACAGTCACATCACTCTTAGCAGGTGCTGGTGTGTTGGGTTTGGCCATTGGTTTTGCCGCCCAGGAAATTGCTGCGAACTTCTTTTCTGGAGTGATCATTGCTTTTAGAGAGCCTTTTAAAGTCGGAGATATAATTGAAGTCTCCGATTATACAGGGCAAGTAAAGAGTCTGAATTTAAGAACTACGAATATCAGAACTTTTGATGGCCTCGAGGTTTTTGTGCCTAACAGACTCTTGTTCTCTCAGCCGTTTACAAACTTCACTTCTACAATTGATCGTAGAATAGATCTGAGCGTAGGTGTTTCTTATGGTGACAAGCTAGATAAGGTGTCAAATATCATTATCGATGCTTTGAAAGAGGTTTCATTCAGAAATAAAAACAAGGATGTGGCTGTATATTTTACAGAATTCGGGGACAGCTCTGTAAACCTTGTGGTTCACATTTGGATCAACTATAAGAAGAATACAGATTTTTTACAGGCTAGGCATGAGTCAGTTATTAAAATCAAATCTGCTTTTGATGATAATGACATAATGATACCTTTTCCGATCAGAACTTTGGATTTTGGAATTAAAGGGGGCGAGAGCCTCTCAACTCAGGCTAAGACTATTAATTTAAACGCCCAAAAGGAGAATGATGAAAAACCTAAAAAATAGCGAAAAACTAAAAGCATCACTTGCAGATTTATCAGATAAAAGCATCGTAGAACTCAAAAATGATTTATCAGTTGACCGTAAAAGTCTAAGTCTCGATCCTGCTGTAACAGTCATCAGTTGGCCCGTTGCCGTTTATAAATTTGTGAAGAACAGATCTGGTGAAATGTTTAAATAAATGCACAATTAAATATGATGAGTTCAATTTAGCTTTTTTATTTTAAGCTATAATATCTATAAGGAGAAATTATTATGAAGACACAAAGCACAGTTATTACAGACAACTTAAACGCAATAGGCAATAGCATGAAAGACAAATTAGAGAGTGCAGAAGAAGCTGCTTTAAAGGCTAAAAAACAGATCTCAGATGCAACCAACGACTTTTCTGAGCAGACAAAAAAAATGGCGGACGCCTCTATTGAAGTGGCTAAAAAGTACCCACTTCACACAGCAGTGGGCGCAGCAGCAGTAGGTTTTGCAATTGGTTTATTTTTAAACCGAAAAAAATAAAAATTACAAATTTAAATTATTGAGGAAAGAGTGAATTTAAAAGCTAGAATAAAATTAATGTTATTAGGTGAAGATTCACTTTTTTCTTATTTCCTCAATCGCGAGATTGAACATCTTACACTCGGAATCATGGGAATGTTTTATTTGCCTATGATGGTTCTTATTCAGGCTTATCTTTGTATTGATATTTATTTCAGAGTTCAAGAGGGGACTGATTATATGCGCCCTGTGGTTATGAGCATAGTTTTAATAATTCTCGCTTTGATTTATGGCTTTTATGTGTACAGAGCAAAGCGTAAAAAAGCCAAAATTATTAAAGTCGAAAAAGCCGTTGAGGATTTGCCACAGATTTTTTTAAACTCATTAATTGAAGGCCTTAGAGCTGAAAAAGCTAAATACAAGAAAGACAAAAATTCTTAATCTCTTGTCAGCTTATTTAAATCATTGCTTAAATTATCAAAGTGTTTTTTAAAATCAATTTTTGAATTGATCTCGCCACCCATAATTATCAATAAGCCTAAAATATTAAACCAAAGCATCATGATAACAATTGTTCCTACACTGCCGTAGATAAGGTCATAATCGGCAAATTTATCTAGATAGTATTCAAATATTTGAGTCACTATTACAAACAAAACTGACATAGAAATGCTGCCCGGAAGGTGCTTTTTCCATCTCCACTTCATGTCAGGCCCGAAATGATAGATAGTTTGAAAAAGTGTAAAGAAAAGAATCATAAAGAGAATGTATTTTGCACTGAATACACTTTCTAACAACGATATTGATCCCTCAACTGACTGTGGGAAGTATTTAATAAAAAATTTAAAAAACAAAGAAGCTAGTATTGGTAGTAAGATAAAAATGCCCACTGAAAAAGAAAGCAGGGTCGAGACCAATTGAAGCTTTAAAGGCCCCCTTTTTTCAGTCACTTTATAAGACAAATTAAGTTGCCTGATGGTCGCAGAGATTCCATTGCTAACAGTCCATATAGCGATTAGAAAACTTATTGAAAATAAGCCAAATTTACCCTCGCCCTCGATGTTCTTAATCACGTTTAATATGAGCTCTGCTATGGGAGGGGGAGTTTGTTTGATTACCCAATAAACATTTTCACTATTGATTATTTCAGAGGGCAAATATGATATGACTGAAAGCGTGACCAGTAGTCCTGGAAAGATAGCTAATATAAAATAGTAAGATAGTGCAGCTGCACCGTCAAAAATTCTATTCCAGTCGAAATCTTTAAAGATTTGGAGATACTTCATTTAGTCATTCATTAAAGCACTTAACTTAGTTGAAGACTATGTCTTTACGTTTTTTGTCAGGCTCTTGCCTGTCGTAGGTCTTGTCTTTATTAGGATTTTTTATTTTAGGACTTGGATCATCGAGCTCATCCGGATTTTCAATTGGGTTGCCAGGCTTAATGTTTGGTTCTTTTTGAGGCTTTAAAGGCTTCTTTTTAGGCTCTTCAATTTCAGGTTTCTTTTTCTTTTTGTCTTTAATCATGTCTCTATTATCGGGTTTTTGGGTTTCCAAAGTGCTTAGAACTTAAATTATAATTGTGTATTTTCTTAAACATAAAGCCCGTCATCATTAAGTGCTTTTTGAAAAATCATAGCTAATACGGGGCCTATAAAAACGCCCACAGGGCCAAGCACTAAAAGGCCTCCTATAGCCGTTATCAAGCCAGCCAAGGGGTGTAAGCTATCATACTTACTCATTACCCATGCTCTGACTACGTTGTCACTTACACCAGCTAAAATACCTACTATAAACATCACTAAAGCAGCGGAATTTGCTCCGGATCCATAAAAATAAATGATCAGACCGATGCTAACAGGAGCTGTTCCAATAAGAGGCACTTGGGATAAGAAAAACGTTATAAAAAATGTAGTGAAGAAAAAGTTGCTACCACAAGCCAGAGCAGTCAGGCTGATGAGCGTTGCCTGCACTAAACCTGTTAAAAAAGCAGCGTAAAGTGTGCTTTGCGAAGCTTTTTGAATGATGTTTATCCAGGAGTCTACTTCTTTTTGAGGCATCATCTGGATTTTCTTAATAAAACTTCTGATCTCGTTGGAGTCGGCCATAAAATAGAAGAGCCCGGCAGTGAAAAAGAAAAGCCCTATAAAAAAGTTAGGAAGCGATGAAAAAAAACTTTTAGCAAAGGCTAAACCAGGTTTTGCAAGGCCTCCTAGAGCTTGTCTAGCATAAGATTTTGCTTGGGATTCACTTATAAATGAACTTAAAAAATCAAAATTCTCATAAAGAAAAGAAATAAAGGAGTTCAAAGATTTAAACTTACTTTGATCTTTTATATGCTCTACTAAAGCACTAGATTCATTAGCGAAGCTCAAAAAAGAAAGTATGAACGGTGCTGTAGCTAAAACAATTAGCGAGAGCAACAAGTATACAGAAAGAGTTTTGCTCAGCTTTAGCTTTTTCTGCAACCATTTGCGTTGAAGAGGTTTGAGTGCAAAGGCTACGATTGCCGCCATACAAATCCATGAAAAAAAAGGATATGCAAAAACTAATAAAGTCAGACCTAGTACGAGAATAATATTCTTAGAATCAATCAGCCTAACCATTCTACGCTCCTATAGGTGTGGAATATGGCACTATGTGGGCCCAGGTTCATACAAAAAATCTAAAAGTGTAGATTTTTAAACAATTGGTGAGCTAAAGAATTTCAGCTCTTTTTTTGCAGTATTCTTGAGCTGTTTCTAAGATTTTCAATGAAGCTTCAAGGTGTGACTTTTCAATTTCAATTGCAAAGTCTTCCAGCTTTGAAAAGCCGTAGGGCCTTGAAAAGCCTTTCCATTGATGAGCTGTAGCGTGTATGTTTTTCAAGTCTTTTTCTACAAGCATGGTAGATATTTCACTAAGCCTGTCTTCAATAAACTTGGGTATAAAGGGTTCTAATCCTGGTTCTGGAGCTTCATTTGTTATTTGCATATTCACACGATAATAGTATAAAACTTAAGCTGTCACTAAAATTTTCACCGGAGAACTGTATGAGTAAAATATTATTTGTCGAAGATAGTCCTGAAGTTTATGCGCAAATCAATTTAGCTTTAGGTTCAACGGCCGAAATCACTTGGGTGAAGACTTTAGCTGATGCTGAAAAAGAAATTGCAAATAACAAGTTTGAATTGCTGCTTTTAGACATCGGTTTGCCGGATGGAAACGGAATTGATTTTTGCTCCAAAGTGCATATGGCAAATCCAAAACAAGCAATATTTATGATTACAGCTCATAATGATCTTTCTGAAAAAGTTTTAGGCTTCACTGCTGGTGCGGATGATTACATTATTAAGCCCTTTAACAGTTTAGAGCTTAAAGCAAGAGTGGAAGCACGTTTAAAAAAAATTCAACTCCAAGATAAGCTGTCGACTGTTTCTGAATGGGATCAACTTAAAGTGGATAAGAATAAGCAGCGTGTTTCAGTTTTAGAGAACGGTGAGTTTAGCAATATCGATTTAACTCATATTGAGTTTAAGCTTCTAACCTATCTATCAGATAGAGAAGAGGTTGTGGTGCCTAGAGATGAAATTTTAAATGAGATTTGGGGAAAAGAAGTTTACGTATACTCAAGATCGGTAGACACCCATATCAGTAAGCTTAGAAAAAAGCTAGGTTCTGCATCAGCCTACATCCAGTCAGTTCATGGAACTGGCTATAAATTCAGCCCTGCTTTATAAAGTTAATTTATAAAATACTTACTGAAGCAAAAAAAACCACTAAAAAGTGGCTTTTTTTATAGGATTTAACTTGGACCTTAAATATCTAACTTGATACCAGCAAGGTAGAACATTTTGTTGAAGTCTTCGTCATCTTCTTCGTCAAAGAACATAGAGTAGCGAGCCTCTACAAAAACACCTGTTTTGTCAGCAACTGCAAAGTTTAATGTAGCAGCAGCATCGAGTCCAAACTGTGTCGAGTCATCAGCAGATGTTTCTACCGATCCGCCTGCTCCGCCAATAGTGCCTGTGGTTTTAACATCGCCAGTCTTGAACTCTACGAAAGGTCCTGCAGCCAGTGAGAGGTAGTCTGTAACCCAGAATCTTGCAAGCACAGGAATGTGTAAACGTGAAACAGACTGAGTGACTTCTACGCCCCCAGTGTTAAAAAGCTCAGATCTCCTTTTGATAAAAAGAGCTCCCGTCTCTATTCCAAAGTGATCATTTATGTTTGCTTCAATCAAAGCTCCTAAACCGTAATCATATTTAGATTCATTTTGCCTGTCACTAGCGACACCAGCAAAACTTAGTACAAGAGAGCCGTCATCATCATCGGCAAATGCAGTTCCGTTAGAAAAAATCAGTGTGAAAAGCGTCAGTGTTAATATTTTTTTCATTTTTTTATCTCCATCTTATTATGTTTGTTTGTTAGAACCTGACGTTACTTGTGATTTAAAACTATTAAATCAAAATTTAGTATTTAAATGTGGATTAATATAAACACTTATAAAAATTTTGTATAAACTGTTAAACCTTCAACTATACGTGGGGTCTGGCCTCTGTCTTCTTAATATTTTTTTCATAAGTCTGAGCCAGTTCCTTTTTTTCAGTTTCAGTGAGTGCTTTGCCCGCCAGTTGGAAAACCTCACGTTCTTCCTCTTCAAGATGGTGAAGAACTTTGTGCTCTAGTTTTTTTGCGATCACTAACCAAGAAGAGGAACTCTGATCTGCTGATTCAAGCTCCTCAATAAGATCATCGATCTGCTTGTGTTCTGCTACACTGTGTCTGGCCATTGACTGACTGATGTCATGGTCGAAAAGTGGCTTGTAGAAATACCTTTCTTCATATTTAGCGTGTTCAGTGAGCTGCTCTTTTAAATCTTTAAAAATTTCGTCTCTTAAATCTGAAGATCCAGATGTAGAAGTAAGTGTTTCTAATAAAGCTCTTTGCTTGTCGTGGTCTTTTCTCAAAGCTTCAAATATGTTCATAATCAATTCTCCTTGTTGTTATACTTAACCTTAAGCTTAAAAAGTGATAAATGTGCTTAGATGAAAACTTATTATTGTTTAGGAAACTAAACATAAGTGACGTAACCGGATCGAAACTTATAAGCCATCAAATGTATAAATATTTAAACATTTAGTTAAAAGCAGCTGGATCATAATAAGCTCTTCTCGTGTTAACATGCTAAAGAAGAGGAGTTCAAAAATGAAAGCAGAAATTATATTAAAAAATTCAACCCAGGCCCGCGAAGCCATTAAAATGCTCGAAAGGAAAGGCATCGATAAGTCTTTGATCAGTATCAGTTCGCCTTCTAAATCTCAAATTGAAAGGCTTTTAAGGCTTCAAAATAAGCCCTCCAACGATTTGAGTTTGAATACTGCTCCATCGACAATAGGCGCGAGCACGTTCTTTGCCTTACTGGCCCTGATTGCCATTGTTTTTACTAATGGCAACCTCCCGTTAGAGGTTAAAATTCTTACAGTTTTCTTAGCAGGTTCTATAGGAGCGTTTCTTACTTTCTTGGTAAGTCAATTTGAATTCTCTAATTTTAGAAAATACAAAAGTATAGAAATCACTGAAGAGCAAAAAATGTCAGACAAAGTTGCTTTAGAATTTAAAGTAAATGAAAAGAAAAAGGCTGATGTTGAAAAGGTGCTCTCTTTACTCGATCCAGTCGAGGTGAATTTTCTAGCCTAACTTTTTTTAAGGAATCGTTTTTTTTAAACTCGGTGTAATCAGAATATAATTTCAACTATAAGGCTCAGAATACTGTTGCCCCTAAACTCATATTCAATATCATAAGACTCCGTAAACATTAATGTGTAATTAAAAAATCCGGGGTAGAGCTCATGATTAAAAGAAGGTCCGAAAGAAAGGTTCTTCAGTCTAAAGTTCGACTCCTCGTTGTCTGATGAAACAACGACCGAGTGTGCCACAGTCATTCTTGAAGTCAGTATGCGATTAATTGAATAACCTTGTAAGAGAGAGAACACATTTCCTCCATCCTGATACTCCTCCTCTAAGACTATTGAATCACCCCAGTAGGTCGCGAAAAATCTTTCAAAGGCGAGTGATATAAACTGACCAGTCCCCTTATCCGAATCGGCAAAAAAATTAAATCTCGTCCTAAATCTTGAATTGTTTTTCTTATATTCACTTTGAAAAGAGAGGTTATAGAATGTTTTAAAAGGACTGCCAAACTGCAGACGAGGTCTAAAGGTGACATCAAAATCACCAATCTTTCTTAAAAAAGCAAAGTCAGCACCATAGTTTGAGCGCTCTTCTTCAATGCTACCAAATCTTGAGTAGGCGCTACGTCTTGTTTGGTTTTCGTTATAACTAGACAGCATGAGCTTGTACTTTTTTTCTAGATTTGGAAGTGCTAGTTGAACATCAAAATCTGTCTCTAAGGTGACCCCTTCTTTTTCATTCCAGTTGACTCGTTGTGAAAATCTAGCTTCTGAGTCATCAGTCTTTCTTGTGTATCTTGCTCCAGACAAAGCTAAATCGAGTTTTTGAGCTTGGCGGTCTACCCAATTTGCAATATCGCTGTTCAACTTTAGAGAAGTGGCCATGACGTCAGCCTCATCAACTCTTTTTTCCTTGGCTAAGGCTGTGCTACAATGCACGATAGCTGTTGTGATAAAAATAATAGCTAAGACCTTCATAAAAAAAATTATATCAGCATTAAAACCTCTAAGCTACGCTCTTAAGCTTATTATTTTTTTTGGAGTTCTATTGAGCAGTATAATTGCTAATGCCTATAGACCTGAGCCGGGTAAAATATCTGCCTCTACTGGACCTTACTTTTACAACAGTGATATGCAGTCCAAACCAGATCAATTTTATAAAGATGTTAGGGTAGGCTGGTCACTGGTTGCTGAGGCTATACTTGGAAAGTCTAGCGGGCTAGAAATTGGTATTTTTTACTTCGACAAACCATATCTCCGCTTTGAAGGTGATGACTATCTTGTAGAATCTATAAATAGACTCTACATCACAACTGGGTACAGGCATTGGTGGTCGAGAGACTTTTCAACTGCTCTTGGAATTTTTTCTTCATACTCGATGGGTGACGTCGAAAAAATTTTTGAGTCTAAAACTTTTGAGAGTGATTTTATAAGTTCTGCTCATGATGTGTCCGAACATGGATTGGATGCTTCTATTCGCTACGAACATGAATTTACCAACAAAGATGGTTTTGTAGTTGATTTAAGATACTCCTTTAATTTAAATCCCAAAAGTGGTGAAAGAGCCAATCATTACGGGTTAAATCTGGCTTACATTCGTAGAGTTGAGGTAAAATAGAGTGATTGTGATAGAAAAGTCATAAAATCTAAAGCAGTCTCTAACGTTTGCAATACGATCTCTGTGTTAGTGTTAAGACACAATCAATTTACTCATGAATCGGGAGCAAATCATAATGGATGAGCGGATAGCCTTTAAGATCAAATTCGAAGAAAAGATTAAACACCAAAGAGAAAGTGCTTCGGACAAAGACTATATTGTAAATAAAGGGCAATCTTACGAAGACGTCTTTGTGATCGACAGCGGCCATGTTAAAGTTGTTGAAAAAAATGCAGATGGCGTTGAACGAGTACTTTTGATACTTAAGAGGGGTGAGGCTTTTCCCTTGATATGGGCTTTCGACCACCCATGTGAAACTGTTTACAATTATGTCAGTGTCGGTGAAACCTCGCTGCTTAAAAGCAGTTTGTTAGACTTTAAACACGCACTCACTTCAGACACTCTGTTCACTAAAGCCTCGATGGAAATGTTCGTGCACCTCACTTGGGATGCCCTCGAAAGGATTAAAAGTCTGCAAATGCCATTCACCTATGAAAAGCTTTTAAGGCTTTTGCCCTATATCGCCACCAAGATGGGTAAAAAACTCTCAAGTCATGAGTATTTCATTCCAAACTCTTTTACTCAGCAAGATATGGCTAATTTGTTAGGAACCTCGAGAGAGTCAATTTCTGCCCACTTTCAAAAAGCAGTGAGCAAGGGAATAATTAAAAAAACTACCGGCGGCAAGATTTTCAATTTAAAAGAGGTCCCGACAGAGTTTATCTTTAGCCGTTGGTTTAATGAAAAGTAAATAGATTTAAGCATCTTTTAAAGTTTGCCTTTAGACTGGACCATGGTCGTAATTTTTTTAATAAGGCCGTCTCTTGTTCAACACACTCACTTAGAATGGTCTCCTGCCAATATGGCCTTTACAGCTTATCCTTTAAAGTTAAAATTTATATAAAATGCTCTTGGAGAGACCTGTTCTAGGTAGCTTGCCAGTGCTAATTAAATAAAACTTACCCGCCATGGAACGGCAGGAGAAATTATGAAACGTATAGGTGTAGTCTTACTTGTGATTTTGGCATTTTCACTTTCGTGTAGCCATGTGAACAAAAATTCCGACGGTTCTCAGATGAGAACTCCCAGTGGCGAAAAAAATGATGACCCTTGGACTGAGTGGTCTAGAGGAAAAACTCAAGTTGGAGCACTACTTGTACTTAAAAAAATTAGAGAAGATCTTTTAGTCAACAGTCTTCATGACCCACACATTAGTTACGATGGGTATGGCGATAGAGAGTGTACAGAAAAAGACAAGATGTACAGAAGCGCTGACGGGACCTGTTACTATTTAAATAAGCCATACGTGGGCGCTGCAGGCGTAGCTTTTGGTAGAAACGTGCCGCCAAAGTTTATTGATAAAAAAGCATCTGAACGATTGATGACTCCAAATCCTAAAGTAGTTACGGACGTACTTTTTACTCGTGATGAATTCAAACCCGTACCTTTCTTAAATATGATCGCAGCAAGTTGGATTCAGTTTATGAATCATGATTGGTTGAGTCATGGCCGAAATGAAGAATCGAGCCCTCACTCTGTAAAAGGTGCTCCAGAAGACACTAAAATGGTTGAGCGCACACAAGAAAACACAGTTGATTCTTCTAACTACAAACCCTCTTTCGGAAAGACAAGTCTAAACAGGGTGACCCATTGGTGGGATGGTTCGCAAATTTACGGAAGCAATCAAAGCACTCAAGACACTTTAAGAACATTTTCTAGGGGCGAAATGAGACTCACCAACAGAGGCAGTGGTAAATACAGACTTCCAATCGATAAAAATTTGGACATCAGACAAAACAAACAAAACTTTGGATATGAACTTGCCGGCTTTAGAGAGAATTGGTGGGTGGGCTTAAGTATGCTTCATCTCCTTTTTGTTAAAGAGCACAACTCAATTGCTAAAATGCTTATGAAAAACTATGTGACTAAAGAAGGTAACGTTTGGGTTTTTGACGAGCGTACAAGATTTGAAAGGTTAAAAGAAAAAAGAAAAACTGAAAAGACGGTTAAAGTTTTTAAAAATGAGAAAGACCTTGATGAGCATATTTTTCAGGTTGCTAGACTCATCAATGTGGCTGTTATGGCAAAGATCCACACAGTTGAGTGGACCCCAGCAATTCTAGCAAACTCGACACTTAAAACGGCTATGTACACCAACTGGTACGGTTTGATGAACCCAGCCACCTTGGTTAAAAAAGCCTGCGGAGGTAAAGCTCAGTTTGGAGGTTTTACTTTAAAAAACTTAGTAACTGCAGGAATAGTGGGTAATAAAATGAATGACAGTGGTGTACCTTACAGCATTTCTGAAGAGTTCACTTCTGTTTACAGACTTCACCCGCTGCTTCCTGAAAGTATTGAACTTAGAAAAATAGGGCGTACAGGCCACACTGACATACCAATGGCGGCCACACGTAATGAAAAATCTGACGCGATTATGGTAGACAATGACATTGAAGATCTTTTCTACTCTTTTGGGACACAAAAGCCCGGTCAACTGGTTTTAAATAACTTTCCAGCTTTTATGCAAAATCTACAGATTCCAGGTGTGGGTAAAATGGATTTGGCTATGGTTGATATTCTAAGAGACCGTGAAAGAGGTGTGCCAAGGTACAATGACTTTAGACGCGCTATTGGATTGATTCCAATAAAAACATACAGAGATTTCTTTTCGAAAGATAAAGAATTAAATGCAAAGCAAAAAGAAACAATTGTCAAGCTTGAAAAGGTTTACGGTAAAGACGGTGTGGAAGACATAGATTTGTTAGTGGGAGTATATGCTGAAGATGAAGATATAAGGCCGGATAAATTTGGCTTTGGTGAAACACAGTTTCAAATCTTTATCTTAATGGCTTCTAGACGATTGATGGCGGATAGATTCTTTACTGACGATTACAACAGAGCTCACTACACTAAGAAAGGCTTGGAGTGGATCGACAATAAGGGCTGCTTGGACCGTGTGATCACAAGACATATGCCTTCGTTAGCAGAAAAAGTAAGTGATTTGGATTCAGCTTTCGCTCCTTGGAACGAATAGTATGAAAATTTCAAATTTTACTTCAGTCCATAAAGCTTTGTATAAAGTGTTATTAGGGGCGGCTTTTTTTTGTCTTGTTTCGAGAAGCGCTTATGCCGATGAGCTCACAGACAACTACAACAGCCTTTCTGCTTGTGGCAAACAAGAGCTTTTGTGGAAGCAGGTTCAGTCCACTGAGCACCGCAGGCTGCCAGAGCTCTCAAAACTAGGCGCTAAAGAAGCGGCCTTGATGGCCATACAGAGCATCTCAAAAAAAGCATCTCGTTATTCTGATATAGCTCCTAAAAATTGGAAGAAGTACTTACATCAAAGGGGAGTGGTTTCGAAAGTGAAGTTCGTTGCTGCGAGTGATAGTAAATACACAGGTTTGTTTAAAGGGGCAGACTGCGGCCTTTTAAGACTTTCACTTACTTATAGACCCAACGGTTCAAATAGAGGTGTGGCTCCAGGCCTGGCCCTTAAACTCTTTAGGGATAAAGAGGGGTACAGCTCAAATGTATCGGCTCTCTATACATTGGGCGGTCAGGGCAAAGACTACAATTTTTTTGCTAATGCCCTCTCTAACATCGTTCCCATGGGCGACAGTATGGGATTACAGTTTATTCATGGTCTTTTTAAAAAAGTCACAGGGTATCCTGAACAGCTTCTTTTAACAGATTTTACAGAATCAGGCGTTGATAGCAATTTGGTTAAAAACAGCAAGGCTCCTAGACAGCTTTTCTTTGTTCCCAATGAAGCTGCAATCACTAAAAAAGCTTCTTCAAAACCCCATGACTTTAGATCTGACATTCTAGACATAAAAAAAGGAACCCTGCTTTATAAAGTTTATGCTGTTTCTGGTAAATCTGATTTTAACTATGCGAGTGACTACACAAAAGAAATGATTGAAACCCTTAGGAAGGATGCCGTCTACATTGGTGATTTGGTCACAACGTCTAATTTTAAAGCTTCTGAATTTGGAGACTCTAGAATTTTCTTTAGACATGAAGTTCGTCCAAAAAGATGATTAATGAAATTACGTTTAAAATAAAAAATAAAATTAAAAGTAGGATAAGCAGTATGAAAATCAAAAATATAATGATGGTAAGCTTAGTGATTTTACTTGCCGCTTGTGTAAGCTCTGAAAAAACACCAGAAAGTTTCCAGGTCAAAAATTTTAAGCAAAGAACTCTAGCTGCTCAAACTAGTTTGGAAGGAACTTATCTGGCTGTTGCAGATTACATCAACCACGATAGAAATCCTGCCGTTAGGATTTATTTAGATGAAATTGAGTCAGAACCTGGCAGTTATTACGCTGTTCTTTTAGAGTATGCAAACTTGTTAAAAGTTTTTCCGAAATATGTGGCCTCAAATAAATTTGAAGATCTCAGTGAAGAAATTGGTTTTTTAAATCATATTGTTGAAAAGATTTGGTTGTACAAAGTGGTGCCGTCAAACACTTCAGGACACTATGCCATGTTAGAGCTCAAAGCCAATACTAGAAATATTGAAGCTGTTCCAAGTGAAAACCCGAGACAACTTATTCTGTCCAAAGAAGCGGGGCTGTCACATCCATTAGAAAATGCAATCATCAGCCCTAGTAAAACGGGACATGCCAAAAAAATATTTTTTCCAAATCCATCTTCAAGAAGCATAAAATACGGTAAAGAATATTCTATTGCTCATCTGGTGTATGGAAGAATTGGACTGGACTCTACTTGGAGGGACGAGTTCCTTTCTGGTCCATACTTTTCTGCTTATGGAAAAAAAGATGATGTTGTTTTAAGGCTTAGTCAGTCAGAAGACGCGCTTCAAGCTAATTTTGAGGTAAATCCAAAATACCGTTACAAAGATTTAAGTAGGGGCCAGATTAAGAAGCGCGAAGAGGTTTTTACGAATCCTAAATCAGCTTTTTTAGAAGGTGGCTTTGTTTTAAGAGAGCCTGTTGAAGGTATGTTTGTATTTTCTCCAATGTTTTCAAATACAAGTGAAGAAACACGTGAGGAGATTAGCGGCCGAGTGGGTGTGTTTATTGATATATTTGATGCAACTAAAAAGCTTAATCAGGATGTTGTTGAACTCATCATAGTAAACACCGAAGACCCACTTGATTTTCATATGCACTACGAAGATCCAGACAATGGAAATGGTGAGGAATTTAATAAAAGCGGAGAACGGTAAATATTGATGAAAAAAGTTACACTGATCTGTCTTCTGACTTTTTATTCTTATTCACTACAAGCTGATCAAACCACTCTGAAGGTGACTTGGTTTGGTTCGGCCTGTGTTGCCATTTCTGATGGTACAAATTCAATATTATTTGATCCTTTTTTTACAAGACCTAGTTTGTGGGAGGTTGTTAGTTTTCAAGGTCTTAGATCAAACCCAAAAACTGTAAAAAAATGGCTTTCAAAAATAGACATTAAACAAATCTCCGCACTTGTAGTCAGTCACAGTCATTACGATCACGTTTTGGATTTGGTTGAGGTTTCAAAGATGACGGGCGCTAAAGTTTACGGTTCAGGCTCTACTAGAAACATCGCTCTAGGTGGTGGTGTTTTAGAAAGTCAAATTAGAGTTTTAAAAAAAAATAAATCTTTTAAAATTGGTGCTTTTGAAATAGAGGTTAGAAGTGGTGAGCATCCACCACATTTTTGGGGACTTACACTGGCATCGGGAAAAATTAAAAAGCCCCTTAAGCCGGGCGCCTCAGCTTACGCTTTTAAAAAAGATAAGGACTTCACTTTTCTGATCAAGCACCCGTCAGGTAATGTTCTTTATCATCCAGGAGGCAATTCTGTTTTAACCACTAAAGACCTAAATGGATTCAAAGCTGATCTTGTTATTTTGGGCGTTGCAAACCGCTCAAGCACAAAAAAACTGATGGAGAGGGCTGTTGCTCCAGTAGAAGCGAAAACTATTGTTCCTGTTCACTTTGACAATATTTTTAAACCACTTTCAAACCCTTTTAAAAACTTGCCTGGTGTTGATATGAAAGAGTTTTACAAGTCGGTCGAAACTTTTGACCCAAGTTTAAAAGTTAAAACATTAAAATTGGGAGAGACCTATAGCTTTGGCATGTAAGTTTTTTTAAATAAGATTTTTTTATTTTTTATTTTTTTCTTTGCGACCCAAAAGCTTTTCCACAACCCAAAGCGGTCCAATAAAAAGATAAGTTAAATCTGTAAGAAAAGACGGTTTTTTGCCTTCGACCTTGTGACCATAGAATTGTCCGATCCATGCAATTAGAAAAATAAAGATCGATATGTAGAGCAGAGGTAAATTTTGCTGTTCAATCAAAATAAAGCTCCCAAAAAAGAGGAGAGTCGTGACAATCATTATGACTGCTAACCTAAGATTTAAAAAAAGATAATACACTGAAATGATGGCTGTAAAAAGAACAGCCAGGTTTACAACCAGCCCTAAAAAGACAATAGGGCTAAGCGCCCATAAGGCCCCCATAATACTGTAAGCAATTAATGGAACGCAAAAAAGATGGATTTTTTGGTTGAGTTGATTTTGGTGATCCTTAGAGTAGGCATCAAATAATGAGTCTAAATTTTTCAACTCTGAATCATCTGCCGAGAGTTTCTCTTTCGACTGGTGGCGGACTTCCTACTTCATTTACAACTTCAGTTTTAAAAAGTCCTACTGAAATTCCAATGAGGGCCAGTCCAATTACAAAAATCGCAAAATAAACAAAAGGCGGGCGTTTTTTCTTAACTACTTCCATAAAATCTCCTTGTTTAAGATTAGCTTATAGAGTCTAGCCATTCAAAGATTTAGGTTAAAGTTTTAGATAATTAAACATCAAGTCGTTAAATAAAGTGCTGCAGCGTAAACAGCGGCGATTACAGCTCCTGCTAAATGCACATATGAGGTCTTTTTATTGCCATTTTTATAAACGACTAAAAAATCCGAAACAGCAACCATTGATAAAAGAAGACTTGTGATGCTTAGGCTGTACCAAGCACTCTGGAGGTACATAATCAAAACAGCACCTCCAATGAAGATGTCTCTTATTCCAAGTCCAATCACATAGGCAAGTGCGGAGCCGCTTACTTCAACTCCAAAGCCCTTAGACATCTTTTTGGGAAGAATGACTGCGGCAAAACCAATAGTGAAGGCTGTGAGACTGATTGCCGGAGCTAAGAAATGCAAAAAATTTGTGTAGTTCATGTCATAATTTTACTACTTTCTATTTAAAGAAAGAAAGCACAATTATCTTAAACGGCCATCAAGTGACTTTTTTCGGCTTTTTTGCAGCTCTGAGTTATCTAAGTCTGTTTTCAACTGCTTGGGGTTGTTGTTTTCTTCATCAGTGAGTCTTCGCATTTAAAATTCGCAAGATTTTTCGGTATGTTTTGTGCAGTATTTTTGTTGAAGCAAACAGGCTTTGAAGGAGTGTTTAGATGAAAAATTTAATATTAGTTAGTTTAGGCACTGCCATTATTTTAGTGATGTCCATTTCAGCCAACGCTCAAGTCTGTTCAAAATTTTTAAATGGCAGTGACAATGCTAAGATTGCCAACGCACTTGATTCAGTAAGATTAAAAAAAACAGAATTGACTTTAAATCTTGTTACAAGTGGAATTTCATCAGAAAGCCTCAACACACTTAACCGTTACTTTGACATTGTAGATCCAGGCAGGGCAGTTCAAGACATTCTCAATAGGTCACTTTACTTAGTCCCATTTACTGAAGACCGCCGCTTAAGATCACTTTCTACAAACATTAAAAACAAAACGCTTCACTTGATTGAATCAAGACTTTTTAGACCTTTAGAGGCTCTTCTCGTTGCTAAGTATATAAATGGTTACGAACAAGCTGCTGGCTATGATCAAGTGGCTATAGAGCTCATCAAATTAAGAGTGGACGAACTCGTGCTCTTAAATATTAAAAAACAGCTCGAGCAAGATAAACGGATCATTAACCCTAGAATGAAAATCAGCAAAGACGAGTTAATACAGATTAAAAATTTTTTAAAACTAGAATCTAGATTGATTGAGCATGAACTTCCACTAAGTTTTTTAGATTTAAACGCTTACTTATACACACTAAATATGGGAAATTTTATCAATCCATTTTTAAACCGTTATCTAGAGCGGATTTACAGTAGTCAACTTTAGACATGCGTAACATATAATAAACTCACAGCTTTTAATCATTTTCTACTGAGTAGTGACACCTGTTAGTGGGTCACTTGTCACCACTTCCCACGCTACTTCCTGCATGATTGACGCAATCCCTGCAGGAGTGTTGTTTGAAGCAGATAATTCAGTCGGTGAGCGTCTATAAATTGTAGCGTAATGAACTAGTGAGTTAAGATAAACAAGCAAATGACTTGGGTGAATATCATCAACGGGACCACCATAAACAGTTGCTGTATTCGCGGGATAATCAATATATGGATTTGCAAATAGGTCAATTGCAGTCATTGTGACTCCCACGGCTGCTTGAGAATAGCTCCAATCATCACCAGCTCGATTTTCAGCTAGACGTTCTATAAGAGCAACAAGAGCCGCACCAGTAGGTATAAGCTTAATATTCAATTGTCCATTACAAGTTCCTGGATCAGCTCCTGGAAGCCTCCATGAGTTGTAATTGTTAACGGTAGGAGTTAAGGCTGGGTCACTTGCTTCGTTTAAAATAGTTTCCCATGCAGAGCGAGATGAGTTTTGATAGGTTACGAAATTCCAAGGAGAAATTGTATTGTAGATTGCAGCGAATTCAGGATCTGTTCTTTGTAGGTGTCCCCAGCTTTGATAAAAAAACAATTCTGTATTTGGATTGGCTGCAAGTGCTGCGCACATAAAGCGTCTCAAATAAAAACCTGAAGTCCAGTACTGGCTAACCGGTTCAATAGCGACACCTTCGGTCACAACAATAGTGTCGAAGCTTCCATATTCAGCATGGGTTGAGTCAACCAAAGGTCTTATTAATGTATTCACTCCGCCATTCCAGGCAGCATCTGGATTTCCCCAATTCCAGCCAATCGGGGCTCCGGGTACGGTGTGTATGTGCTCGTCATATGTATTCCCAGTTTCATTGGCCATGACGTTGAGAGAGTCTGGCAGATTCCGAGATCCAACTGAGCGTTGATCGGTTGCTGAGACTAAAGAATGACCAACCCAATAAATTTTTGCAGAGGAGCGAGGGTTGTTTATAGTAACTGCTGGCGGAATCACTACTACAGGAGGATTTACATCTATTGGTTGATCTTTAATTGCAGGGGGTTCTTTAGAAGCCTTGTCTGAAGTTGAGCTTGTAAGTTGTTTGCAATTGGTCATTAATACGGACAAGATTAAGATTGCAAAGATTCTAAAAAATTTAGTTTTTTTAATACCGCTCATAATCGATGCCCCTAGTTAATAATTTTGAAAGACCGATAAAACCACGCCCTTTTAGTATAGTTCTTATCGTCATTTAATGATAAAATTTGAATACATGCCAAGTGGAGAGTTTTTGGATTCTTTGAGGCTTAAGGTAAGCCTTCTCTTTTCAAAATAAAGGCTGAGTAGGCTAGACTGTTGCGAAAAACAATCTATTTGTCTCGTAATATTACACTTTAGTTTTTTCTTGGTTATTAATATTATTAAAGCACAAAGTTCAGTTATATTGACTTATTGAAATGGCGATAAGTTTCTATGAAGAATTTAAGTATAAAAAATTTAATTACCTATATCTTTTTTAGTGTTGTGACGGTTTTTATGTTTTCAGGATGCTTAGGCGGAGACTTAACTGCGGCGAATATAGAAAGCCCCCAAAAACCTAATGACAATTCCGAAAACTCTAGTGGAGATGAGTCCATCAATGACCAAACTGGTGATACTAATACTGGTGGTGGAAATATGAGTGGTGGAAATATGAGTGGTGGAAATATGAGTGGTGGAAACAACAACCCATTAGGCGTACCAGCTTTTGTTGCGACAGGACACATGCAGTCTTCAATGTACTCTTGTGATGGCGGTGTAACATGGAAAGGCTACCAAACAGAGAGCACTAGCGTGCGCTGTTGGGACGAATCTTCTCCGAACAATGTTGAATGCAACCACACATCATTCTCGGCCTCTGGGCTAGCTTATGGTGCGGATGGATTCATGGCAACTTTTGGGTGGGGTCCTTTAGGGGATGTGGTTATAACTGCGAATGGAAACGATTGGGATATTGTTAAAACAAATGTTATGAAGGGCGGCGTGTCTTATGGTAATGGAATTTATCTCTTAAATAACCGTACAGTTGAACTTTCTGATAACGGAGGCTTAACATGGGCTAGGGCCGGAAAGGTTAATTTTTCATCTGCTTCTACAGCTAGAAAAACCGCTTTTGTGAATCAGGGACAAGGAATATTCTTTTCATCTGGATCTGCTAGTATAACTGAATTACAAGTTTCAAGAGACAATGGTCAAACTTTTAATGTTCCTTCAAGCCTTCCCAGTTCTTGTGGTGATGGCGAAATGGTTTATAACGATAGCACTATACTCTTAAAATCTAACAGCTTATGTAGATCAACTGATCAAGGAGACACTTGGCAAGTGGTTTCAAACCCGCCAAGTGTAGGACAGGGCGCAAAATTAGTTTATGCGAATGGACTCTTTAGGTATTATAATCGGACATCAGTTTACACCTCAGTAGATGGTCTCACTTGGGGCAATCAGCAGCCAATAACTCTAACGGCTGGAAGCACCATGGACTCATCTCGTGGTATTGGTGGCCATATAGAATATCACCCCGAATTAGATAGTTACGTTGCCATTTCACAAGCTGGTGGCCACTTTTACGAAAGTACGGAATATTACCATAGTAAAAATGGCTTTGAATGGACTCAGGTAAACAAAGTTCAAGGCAACGCTCCTCTGTCACCACATCCAGTTCGTCACTTAAAAGCAGGGTACATTCCAAACTGCCAATAGATGAGTTATTTTAGATTTTACTATGGCTTTCTAAATGAAAGAAAGTAACTTTCACCATTTATTTGTAGAGGGAAGCCATTAAGAACTAGCCGGTCCTGTTCGTATCCTAAGTAAAGGTGAGAGCCCGCTGGGATAGGAATGGTCTCGCCTTTTTTTAAAGTTAGGGGGAGCGCTCCTCTATTTATAGCATCTATAAAAAAAATCTTTGAGTCTTTTTTCATAGTAAGAGTCAATTCGGTTTTAAGTATGAACCTGTCGAGGCGTCCATTTTCATCAAAACCCATGGGCCCGTCTAAAGCCTCAAGGTCATAGTTATCACCCAGTATAAATGGAGAAACAGTCATGTCTTCGGTTAAAACCACTCGGCCTGATTCCACGTTTCCATTTGGATAGAAAAGAATCGGTTGAGGTTGTTCATATTCAAACTGTTTGAAAACAGTAGAAGATGAAATATCGGTTGAAAGTGTAATTGCAGTTCCGGGAGGAAGGTAGAAGAAGTGAATGTTGCCCAAAGAGTCATAGTCTAAAAATGAACCTGTTCTTAAACTTATTTTTTGCTTTCCTAAAAAGATATAGCCGGTTTTGATTTTAGTTGCAGATTTAAGAAGTCCTGACTCAGTAAAAAATAGTTCTGAGCCGACAGCTAAAGTCACAAGTCCACCGTCAGGAGTTTTGATCGAGGCTTCGTTAACAGCTTTACAGCGGCCGTTAATCTGCATGTTACTATAAAAAGAAACCACTCGTGCTCTAGTCATGCCATCTTTATTTTCGTGGGGAGAGCAGTTTAATACTAAACCTACGTTTCCCATTTTCCATTTTTGATTTTGAAACTCTGCACCAAAGATGGCAAGACTCACATAATTTTCACCCTCTTGATTTTGAATAAGTTTAAAATGAGTTCCCTTTGGCACACCCTGCATGGTGTTGGTGCCAAAGCGAACATCTGTTTTCACAGCTAAATCAGCTTGTGTTAAAACCCCTGAACTAAAAACCTCATTTTCTAAAGAAAGCTCCTGATCATTAACAACGTAGACCTCAGCTGCGGAAGCTTGTGTGCTGAAGCACAAAAAGAACGATACACTTAAGACAGATAAAATAGACTTACAAAACATTTAGAACCTCTTTTCTTGTGTTGAATCTACAACACAAAACATAGTCGACTAAAGTGTATCTGAGTCTTTTACTGTATTTTGAATTTTTTTTAGAAAAATCATTTTAAAGTAATTAATAAAATTAAAATGGTACCCGTGGTCAGATACTGGGCGAACTTTCTCAGACTGTTTCTGAGAGGTATAAGATTCAGTGGGAACGCCCTAAAGTGGATTCTACTGAACTAGCAAAAAAGAGATTTATTGAAAGTTGGTCTATTCCTAGGCTTGCTGAGCATTTTGGACTGTCCTCTGTGACGGTTCAGCAGCGTTTAGCGAAGATGAGGAAGTCTGGAGACATCTCACAGCTTGATTTAAAGCTAACAGAAGAAGGGCTTATCAAAAAGCGCCTTCATGAACTTTTTAAAGGGGTTTAAAGATGAATCAAATGATTTCAGATCTAGTAGCAGTAATTTACACAGGGCTTCTTCTTTTTGGGGGAGGCTACACAATTAAAGAGGTTCATGATTTTGTAAGGTATGAGACCCTAAAGCAGATTTCTAAAGGTTTAAGCTCTTCAGAATCACTCGCAAATGCTCTTACAGGTGAGAAGTTAGACTTTTAAAAAGAAAGAGCCTAGCTGGTATCGCTAAGCTCTATAGACCTATGAAAAGCCTCGATTCAGTTTAGTGTTTTAAATGCGCCATATGCAATATTCGACGAATTAGAAGTGATCACTTCTAAAAGGCTTCCCAAATAATATGCGTTGGATAATAACTTCTCTTTTACTAGTAAACGGTCAACATAGAATGCTTTCGTACTCAGTGCATGTCCACACAACGGAACGCCTCATAAAAGTCGGCGGAGGAAGGTCGGATGCTTCCGATACCACTATAAAAGAGATAGGCGAATCCGGGATCTAATTGATGGCCCGATGACGTCCACAACACATGACGGCCTGAATCTCCTTCAGGAGGCCTATAACCAATGTGGCTAAAATAAAATAAGTCTTTGTTTCCTTCACTGTCATATCCGTATACTGGTCTGTAAGACCCATATTCGACTATCTTTGTCTCACTAAGTCCTTGTGCGCCCATTTGTTCTGAAAGCTCGGCATATTCTCTAGGCGTAGGTAAGCGCGCCCCCTCTCCCTTGGCTTCGCAATGATATACAGCTTTGCCATAGTCGAGCTTTAAAATATTTCCATTGTTATCAAGCTCAATCGGACCCATGACTGAGTAATTTTCAGGTTCGGCGTCAGAAAAGGCGTTTAAGGAAGTCAAAGACAGTAACGTAAAAGCAATTAAAAATTTGTTCATAGGCATCTCACTTTTGATTTTTAGTAAATTATTTTTAATCAAGGTTTACCATAAAAATTATATCAAAGGAAAGAGTATTCAAGATGTAAAATCAATTTGATGCCTAATATGGCCGGTATAAAAATCCAATCCTTTTAATTTCTCTAGAGGGCATATAGACGCATTAGACCTGAGCGAGCTGAGCCTAGATTGTCACCTCAAAATTCAAAGAAACAGTTTTTGTCATAAATTGCAGATTTTGGCTTTTCTGACCAGCTTAGATTAAAACCCTCTCTATTTTGAGCTGAGGTCTCTAAACCTCATATTTTTAATCTGATCTCTAATATAAGACTTCATTCTTGAGATTCGTCTTGCGTGAAATAATTTTAGTCACAATTGTAAAAGTTTTAAACGGTATGTAAAGAAAGCTTTCTCTAACAGATTATTCTAATGTCTAACTTCATTTACACACAGAGGAGAAATGATGAAATATTTTTTACTTTACTGCACCCTATTTTCACTTTCAATATTTAGCTTATCTGCTGGAGCTGATACTGGTGATAATAAAGATGTGTTACTTCAATTTTTTAGCAATATTGAGGGGGATTGGTACGAACCTCAGCAAGAAGGATCTGCGGATAGCTATCAGCTTACTTACGCTCTCACGGATAACGTTGTATTGTTAACGGGAGAAGCCGCGACCACTGACGAAGAAGGAACGACTTGGTATGGTATAATTTATGCTGAGTTTAAAATTCAAGATGGTGCTCTTTTTCAGAGAGATGTTCAGCTTCAGATAATTGAACTTCTCCCCAACAAAATAACCTATAGCGTTCCGCCGTCTACTGCTACTACGACACTTTCATTAGTAGATGATGCAACCCTTCAAGAATCTTTTTCTTATGAATCCGACGGGGAAGTCGTTGAGCAAGTATCTGTGCTAAAGCGTTCGCAGTAACTCAAAACCCCTTGTTTTTAGGGCGAACGGAAACAATGAAGGCTTGCTCTAACGAGTAAGCCTTTCTTTTTGCTACATAAAGATGAGCTTAAATGACAAACCTGCTCGACAAACCTTATTTCAAATTTCTGAGTGTCAGTTAAAATCAGAGGGGTAAATATCAGGTCTTGTGTCATCTATCCATTTCCAGACTTCACTCTTAAGTTCAGGATCTTCAGGTTTCAATTTAACCCTAGCTTTTGTGAGTGTTTCTGTTTTTCCAGTTTTATAATTTTTTATTTTGCAAGGCTCAAGTTTTTCATAATTTGAAAGCCTAAAGAGCCCGCTTAGTTGAAGCTCTTTGCGGTCGAGCTCGGTTTTGGTGTAGGCGTTCTTCTGCTTTGATAGCGGCACAAGTTTTGGAAAGTGCTTTACAAAGGATGCTAAAGCTTTTTTCTTACGGTCAATTACAGAACTTTCAGCAATTCTAAGACTTTTGGCAATCTCTTTAGCTGTCTGCTTTTCTTCACTTAAAAACGTTCTTTTTAAGATATTTTGCTGCTTTGTAGTTAAAGAGCTCCAGGCTTTTTCAAAGTTTTGAAAGATGTTATTTCTTACCTTATTTTTAGTAAAATAATAAGTTTCAAGATGAATGTTCACGGTGGTCTCAAGGCTCTTAAACTTAGTCTCAACGTAATCAGGAAAAATCTCTTTAATAAAGTGTCTGTTTGAGTCTTTGTTAAAGCCAAGATCAATTAAAATGGCTGTGGCGTGGAGTGCTTTGCCGCTCTCAATCTCTAAAAAATATTTTTCGTCTATTAATTCTCTTAAAAGGCTTTGCTTTAGATCAGCAGGTGCTGGAGCCATGAATTGACCTAAAACAGAGGAATAGTTAAACGGTGAGCCTTCTTCAATAACGCCCTCACTGATCTTCTCAAATTTATCCGCCGCCTGGTTTGCTTTAAAAAAATCGTTGATGCCAATGAAATTATCAACGGAGAAGACTTTAGGCCTCCTGTCAGAGCCTTGGACGTTAGGCATAAGCTCTGGAGCCCTATCACCATCATAAGAGTTGTGGTTTACAAGTTTCTCTTTTTTAAGATCATCTTCAACGCCCTGACAGCCATTTTTAAAGAGATTCGTTTCAGGGTGAGCTTTAATGTAGTTTTTAAGAGTCTTTGAGGTTTTGTTTAAAAAAGACTCCTGGCAAGGAAGAGCTTCACTGTAGCCCCTAGGTATAACCTCGTCCCCAGTATATGTGACTATAGAGGGTCCTAACTTTTTGTTATCTTTTTTAAACGCGTACTTGATACGAGCGCCGCCAGCAGCAGGTAAAAATCCTCTTTTGCACTCACAGCCAAAGCCAGCTTTAGCGCCAACATAGCGTCTACCCTGGCCCCCTGAGCCATTGTACTTTCCTTTAACAGAACAGACGTGAGGACCTTTCCTTCTTGGTTTAGAGGCATCATTTTTTGTTTTTATAACTGCCTCCAAAGTGCTGTAAGCCACGTGTTTATTGACTTTTACAGCATGCAGCATATCAATTTTTATGAGAATTGAACATGGGCTTAAGATTTTTTATAAGACTTTTATTTTTAATAAATTCAGCTACTTATAGAGATTTTGTTTTTATATCTCCAGCTTAGAGCCCCCATTTTTCGGATATATATGAGAAGTAAGGTATATCAAAGATACCTAAATGAAAAACTCCAGCTCAGAAATCAAAAAAAGAGCTCAAGGCAGTTAGTTCATGGAACGTTAAGCGCAGAAACAATAAACATTAACAAGAGGAGTGAATATAAGAGCATAACCAAAATGCGTTTGGGAAGTGAATGGTTCTATCAAGTTTTAAGACAGTCCTTGTCTTAACTAAAAAATCAGAAATCAATTCAGAAAAGTCGATAGCGATAAAGCTAAGAAAAAAAAGAGAATTTTTGTGTTAAAAATCTATAGATTAAAAATCGAGTAGTATTCTTACGTCAAAAATCTCTTAAGGCGCGTAGCCAACAGCGGTCGCTGAAATCGAAGAAAAATAAAAATAAATAAACTTTAACCAGGCACTTTTGTGCCGAAATGGAAAAAACCAAATGAAATATATAAAACTTAATAAGTGCAAAAACAAAAGCACTAGGAAAAGAGCTGAAATGAAAAGACTTAAGAAAAATAACAATTTAACAATCGGAGTATCATATAAATAAATTAAAACAGGGCGTCTATAAAGACGTGATTTACAACAACTGGAGAACATCAACAACTTTAAACCCAACTAATATTCAACATAAGCTTGGCACCTCAGAGGGCTTAAGCTGGGGGTATTCAGGTGAGGGTCCAAAAGATTTTGCATTAAACATTTTATTTCACTTTTCAGGAGGAGATTCAGACTTTGCTAAAAAGTTTGGATGTGACTTTTGTAGTGAAGTAGTGAGTAGGCTTTCACAAAAAAGTGGAGTTCTTCCGGCAAGTTTAATTTTAAGCTGGGTTGAACCAAGGCTTAAGGGAAAGATTTATTCTAAATCACCAAAATGGGATTGGGCTTAATATGAAAAATAAATACATAAACAGAAAAAGTGAGTTTAATAGGAGTGCTTAAGACTGAGCGCTTGGAAAGTTTGTCTGTACTGACACGAATTCAACCAGAGAGTGCTTTAGTGCACTCTCTGGTCCCTTTAAGTTTTAAAAATGAGACTGGCGGTGCTTATGAATGAGCATGAACAGAAAGAAGAGATGAGTACAGAGCAGTTTTTAGCAATAATGATTATGTTAGCTCTAGGAGGAGGAGCTTTTGCAATTTATCAGAATATGGACAGTATTCACTACTGGTACTTTAGAAACTTTGAGGCTCTTTGGGGTTCGTTGTATCTGTTAGTGTCAGGAAGTGTTTTTGGACTCAGTTACTGGTTTTTAAGAAAGCCTTTAATTCAAGCCAGAGATAGAATTAACGAAGTTGCAGATTTCAGCAGTCCTGAAGACATCAGTGAAATTTACACAGGAAAAACCACTGATGGAGTTCCAATCTATATTTCTGAAAAGTCCAGGCTCTCGCATGTGCAGATCATTGGTTCAACAGGAAGAGGAAAGACTGAAAGCGTAATCTTACCTTGGACTCTAAGAGATTTAAGAAAAGGAGGCTCTGTCATCATCATTGATGGTAAGGGCTCCCCTGAGATTGAGGAACGCATCAAGGCTTTTAGTGAAAATGTTAGAGAAGTTGATCTTAAGTGTTTTAATCTAAATAACTCAAAAGGCTTAATGAAGATTAACCCACTGCTATCAGGTAGTGCTGAGGAGATAACTGACAGACTCTTTGAGGCTTTAGAGTTCAATGACTCTGAGTACTACAAAAATATTCAGTACGCTGGCTGTAGCTTGATCATTGAAGTTTTAAAAAGAGCTGAGAAAACTGTGAGTTTTAAAGCAATCAATGAACTTTTGACAGATGATGAAGTTCTAAGAGATCTGACTCTGGGTTTAGGCAAAGAGCATGAGAGCCTTAAACTCAGAGTAAGAGATTTTTTAACAACATCTCAGCAAAAAAGAAAAGAGCAGTTTTCAGGGGTTTTAGCGCAAATTGCACCTTTTGCTGTAGGAAGCTTATCTGAGATTCTAAACGCTGAAGAAAGTGAGTGTTCAATAGTCGATCTTTTAACAAAAAAAGAGGCGTTTGAAAAACCAACAGCGTTGATCTTCTCCTTGCCAACACTAAAGTACCAGCAACAAGCCTCTAGAATTGGAAAACTTCTTCTTCAAGAACTTGCTTGGTCCATTAGTGAAAGAGAAGCAAAAGGCATAAAAGATTTCACTCCAGTGTTTTTAGATGAGTTCTCCTCATTTGTGTATCCTGGCTTTATTAACATTTTAAATAAAGCCAGAAGCAGTGGTGTTGCTCTTCATTTGTCACATCAGTCTTTAGGGGATTTACAAAAGGTCTCACCTGATTTTGCAACAAGTCTAAATACGAATACAAATGTTAAGTGTATTTTTGGTCTTAATGATCCAGACACTGCTGACTTTTATGCTCGTCACATTGGAACAAAGGAGAAGGTTAAATACACCAAGCGAGTTGAAGAAAAAGGCTTTTTTAGACCTGATTTTGAAGACACTGGGGATGCATCGGTGAGAAGTACAGAGAGCTACAAAATACACCCTAATATTTTAAAAAGCTTAGGTGTTGGTGAAGGAGTTTTGCATGTTCCAAGATCAAAAGGTTCATCTTTGTCAGAAGTTGTGGCGTTTAAGGCTCACAGTTTTGGTGAAAAATGGAAAGAAGATGGTTTTAGTCTGTGGGAGTTGATCATTGGGTATTAGCATAAGGGTCACTGAAAGAGACCTTAGGGTGTTGATGGGATGTTATCAAAATGTGTTTTTAAGTTTTAAGCAGATCAAAGAAAGGTACTTTAAAGAACAGGAAAGAACGACAGCATATTCAAGACTAAGTTTACTGATGCGTTCTGGCTATTTACAGTCTGTTGCAGTTGGCGGGCTAATAGATGAAAATTCTACGGTCTCAGTTGTGTATCAGGTTACAAGAAAGGCATACGAGCTTCTCCTTAAGAAATGTCCTCATGAGACTGAAGATGAGGTGTTTTTAAACAAGATTAACTTTTCTTGTGTTTGGCATGACCACCTTTTATCTGATGTGCTTTGGCAGTTACAAACAAAACAAAGCGACATAAAAGCTTTAAACACAAAGGTTTTTCAAATCACAAGATGGCAGAGTGGTAAAAAACCTGATGCTGTTTTAGTTGATTTAAAAAGCCAGAGGAAGCGTGCTCTAGAGCTAGAACTCACCAGAAAGTCTGACAGACGGTATCGAGACATTGTGTCAAATTACAGACTAAGCAATGAGTTTGAGTCTGTTCTTTATATCACAAAGACAGAAGCCTTAAGTGAAAAGATAAGGGAAGTGATTCGCGGTAAAACGCCTCAAGGGTTTACACCAAGAGACACGGGGAAGTTTTATTTTATAAGCGTTGATGATTTTTTAAAAAGCACTGAGTACATAATCAGTAACGGTAAAAGTGAAATTTTAAGAAGTCGTATAAATAGCAAAACTCAACATGAAGGAGCTTTGTCATGAATGTTTTAAGTGATTTTAAACTTAAAAAGACAGTGATCTGGTTAATGTCTATGGTGTTTAGCTTCACAAGTTATGTGGGAATTTTAATTTACATTAAGAAAATGAAATTCTTCCACTATGCAAGTTGGATGTATAAAGGAGACTTTAACGATTCTTCTTTTGTGCTTAAATTGTTTAAGCATTATCACTCAGAAGAGATTTACAGTCTCTACCTGTGGCTTCCAGTTTGTTTAGTTCTAGACATAGTTTTGAGAAAGCTAGTGCTTCCGTCGGTCAGAAAACCCCAGCACACAGTCTAGAATGGTGTTTGGGACTTTAAGGGCAGGAATAAAGTTTATAAAAAAGTGTAAAGGCTTAGAATGGCTAATGAAAGTCCCTTTTTAATTTAATCATGCATCTCCTTTAATCTTCGTGACCACTCACTCCCTACCAAATGGTAAAAAGTAAGTGGTCACGAAGAGGAGATGATGATGAAAGGAAAAAGGGAGAGGAGGATGGGGGGATTGGTAGGATATAGTTAGGTTAGTAGGTTAAGAAAAAAAAGAAGGAGTGTAGATGAAAAGAGCTGTAAGAATTAAAAAAGTTAAATCAAATAAACCAACAAATATAAAAGGAGAATTTATATTTAATGAATAAAACAACAAAGGAAATGTTTTTTGGCTAAATGGGTTCCTGAGCTGAGGCTTAGAGCGTTTAGAGTTTCTGATGAAGAGTCAGAGATTTTAGTTGAAGATCTTGCAAGAATTATTTATGATTGCATTGCTAGTTCAGAAAAATCCAATTTAGTTAAAAGTAGTGTCACCACTGAATCCAAACTTAACGAAGAAAATAAATTCTTCAAAAAGGTAGGATCAGATGGCTAAAAAAATAAAAAGAGATAATTTTAAGATTTGTTTATACATCAGGGCGTCGACTGAAGAGCAGGTAAAGAGCATTGATGGAACAATCAGAAATCAAGAAGAACGGCTTAAAAATTACGTTAAACACCGTAACTTAGATCAAAATTTTGGCGAGATAGTTGATATATTTATCGACAGAGCAAAGTCAGGAAAAGACACAAATAGACCAGAACTTCAGAGAATGCTTAAGAGCATTGGGAAGGGAGAGATTGATCTAGTGATGTCTTCAGAACTTTCAAGAATCTCAAGGTCCATTAAAGATTTTTCTGAAATATGGGAGATGATGCAAAGTTATGGCTGTGGGTTCTTGTCGCTCCGAGAGAATTTTGATTCCACAACGGCAGCAGGAGAAATGTTACTTTTTTCTATGGCAAATCTAGCACAGTTTGAAAGACGTCAGGTAAGTGAAAGGGTTACAGCGGGAATGAATGATAGAGCAAGGCGTGGGCTTTATAACGGTGGTTGTGTGCCAGCAGGTTATAAGCTCATTGAAGATAAGCCCGGGTATTTAGACATTGATGAACCACAAGCAAAGGTGATTAGAAAAGCTTTTGAAATGTTCTTAAAGTTAGAGAGTCTTCAGCCAACAGCAAGATGGTTAAATGAAAACGGCTTTAGGCTTAAAAGAGCAATGAGTGGCGGTGGTAGAAACATGAGAGGTGGCGACTTTACGGTGGACAACTTAAGTAGAATCTTAAGAAACAAGATCTATATAGGAGTTAAGTTCTATCAAGATAATGGTGAAAAGTGTGAAGCCAAAGCTGTTTGGAAGCCAATCATTGATGAGGAGAGTTTTTACAGAATTGAGAAGCTTTTAGAGAAGAACAGGTACAGAAAAAAACCTCAGGCTTCCAAAAAGTATCCTTACTTGATTACAGGAATTACAGACTGTGGTGACTGTGGAAAAGCTCTTTCTGGTAAGTCAGCTCATGGAAGAACGAAGAAGTTTCCCTACTACGAGCACTCCTGGGCTACGAAGAGAGGGGCTGCAAAAGCTAAAGTGATCTTAGAGTGTAACGGAAGAAAAAGGTATTCAGCAAGCAAGCTAGAAGCCCTTGTGGTTGATGAAGTTAAAAAGCTCATCACAAGCCCTGAGCTTTCTAAAAAGCTTTTAGAAAAAGCCAAAGTGCTTCATGCAAAGAACAAGGACGTTAAGGCTGGAGATGATTTAAAACAAAAGCTGTTTGGTTTAAATTCACAGCTTGATGCTATTGCTGAAAGACTTGTGGAGCTTCCAAAAGAAGTTTCAGCAGCACCGATTTATAAGCATATGGCTAGAATTGAAACTGATAAGATTGAAGTCAGAAAAGCCATAGCAGAGATGAAGGAAAGAGGAGTTGTTAGGAAAGAGCCACCAATTGAACTTAAGAGCTATCAAAGGTTTTTAAACTCAATTTTAAATCTGATGGACAGTAGTGATCATGAACTGCGGTCGAAGATTATAAAAAGATTAGTACACAAAGTGATACCTCATGAGAATGAGGTAGAGATCCAATATAAGGTCTGTGAGAGCAGCCTTTTGCGGGAACCTATTAATTTAGGCTCCCGCCTTTTTTTGTGTTCAAAAGACGGTGTGATAAAAAAGTATGACGCAGGCAAAAAAAAAGACTCTTCAGAATCAACTGAGAGCCTTCTTGAAAAAAATCAACACATACGGGTTCGCACACATTGACTATTGGTACTCCGAGCGAGACTTGAACTCGCACGTCTTGCGACATTGGATTTTGAATCCAACGTGTCTACCGATTCCACCACCGGAGCATTGTTACTATCTTGTTACACACTGCTTTTTGCTGACATTGGAAATGGGGTTTGTTGTGAAGCTAACCCTATGAAATATCTGCAAAAAACAACTTTTAATAAATCTACTCCTTTAAGTAGGCATGGTCTATTTTGAATCCAACGTGTCTACCAATTCCACCACCAGAGCACATAAACAAAACTAAAATTGGAATGGGAAGAATAGGGCTAGACGAGCTGGGTGGTCAAACGGAATATAAGGGTTTTAAACGCAAATGAGGGCTTGGCACCCAAGAGCACCTTTTAGACAGTCCTAGAAATTATACACAAAAACCCCTTAATTTGGTTCTGACGGCTAGCCCAATTGCTATTTTGTCTCAAAAATGATACAAATTAAGCATCCTATTGGGGCATGAACCCCAATTATGTCTTTTATCAGTACGTTTAACAGCGACAAGGAGTTTTAATGGTTTCATTCAACGTTGGTGACAACGCAGTTTATCCTGGTTACGGAGTGGTCAAAGTCACAGCAATCGAAAAGAAAGAGTTTTTCGGCACAACTGAGGTCTTTTACTCCGTAAAAATTGAAGATTCAGGTGCAAAAGTAATGGTCCCACAAAACCGAGTTGAAGTTGTAGGTTTAAGACCCATCATAACTGAAGACGAGGCTTCTAAAGTCATCACAATTCTTAAAGAAAAAGAGACTAAAGTAGACAACCAAACCTGGAACCGTAGATACCGTGATTACATGGACAAAATCAAAACTGGTTCGGTATATGAAATTGCTGAAGTTCTAAGAGATTTGTTTGTGCTCAAGGTCGATAAAGACTTGTCTTTTGGCGAGAAAAAAATGCTTGAGACGGCTCGAAATCTACTTCTGAGAGAGCTCTCACTTGCCACTAAAAATGAAGTTTTGAATACAGGTGAAGTCGCTGCAATATTTGGAATTGAAGATGCAACGGCTGTCGCTGTTACGGTTCAGTAAAAAAGAAAGTTTAGAAGACTTTAATATAAAGAAGCTCCGGTAAAGCGGGGCTTTTTTATGGTTCAATTTAGGCCAAATAAGAAGAAGTTTTGAATTCTGAACAAGTCGCTGCTATCTTCATTTGCAATGACACAAAAGCAAAATAACAATAATAAAGTTCGTGTACGATTCGCTCCAAGCCCAACTGGTTACCTCCATGTTGGCGGGGCGAGAACTGCTTTCTACAACTACATTTTTGCTAAAAAGCACAAAGGCGACTTTATCATTCGTGTTGAAGACACTGATGAAGGGCGTTCCACGAAAGAGTCTTTAGTCTCTATGATCAAAGACCTAAAGTGGATGGGCTTAGAATGGCAAGAAGGCCCTGTTGATGCAGACCTAAATGAAAAAGGCGATAAGGGTCCTTACCTTCAAAGCCAAAGAAAACATATATATAAAGAATATGTCGAAAAGCTCCTTCAAGATGGAAAGGCTTTCTTCTGTTTTTTAACTGAAGAAGAACTCGATAAACAACGTGAGGATGCAAAAGCTGCTAAGCAGCCTTTTAGACCCATCAGTCCCTACAGAGACTGGAGTCTTGATGAAGCAAGAGAGCGTATAGCGGGCGGTGAAACTGCTGCAGTCAGATTTAAAAATGACTATGGCGATCAGCCTTTTACTTTCAAAGACCTTGTTAGAGGAGAGGTGTCCCTTCCGTCATCAATGATTGGTGATTTTGTAGTCGCAAGATCTACAGGTGTGCCTGTTTACAATTTTGTGTGCGCACTTGATGATGCTCTAATGGATATCACCCATGTGTTCAGAGCTGAAGAGCATTTAAACAACACACTAAGACAGCTTATGATCATGGAGGCATTTGAATTCACTCCTCCAACATATGGTCATATGTCTATTATGCTAGGTGAGGACAAACAAAAACTCTCTAAGCGCCACGGTGCGGCCTCAGTAGATGAGTTCAAAGTCGAAGGTTACCTGCCAGAAGCACTTACAAACTTTATTGCTCTTATGGGATGGAGCTCACCATCAGGCGCAGAAATACTGAGCCTTGATACAATGATCTCAGAGTTTTCAGATGACAGATTGAACCCTGCGGCTGCAGTTTTTGATAAAGAAAAACTAAAGTGGATGAACGCCCAGTACTTAAGAGCATTAGATGTAGACACGTTCTGGAAATATATGGCCAACTTTGTAGAATCTGATTGGAAATTCCCAGACAGTCAAGAATGGAGACAAAAATCTTTCGATGCTCTGAAATCCTCAATGGAAACCTTCAAAGATGGAACGCCTCTTTTTGAAATGCTTAAGCTTGGTGGCGAGTTAAATTTAGATGACCAAGCTAAGGATGTGCTCTCGTGGGATTCGACGCA
>Ga0115567_10000471_pt1 | contig 39512 bp, 34 predicted proteins | sample COGITO_mtgs_1204_2_FD_88679 | JGI IMG/M metagenome (GOLD analysis project Ga0115567, IMG submission 88679) | Pelagic marine microbial communities from North Sea - COGITO_mtgs_120412 | ecosystem: Environmental > Aquatic > Marine > Epipelagic | place: Germany:Helgoland, sampling site Kabeltonne...
CAACAAAACCGATTATGATGTCGCTAAGGCGAATTTCTTCTGCTTCGAATAAGTCACATTGGTCAAGTAAATGAGTAATGGCTTCAGGATATTCAGCAACAGAGCACTGCACCTGATTAATAACTTCTTCAATACGTTTGGCGATAACAATTTCGCCTTCACGGGTGAGCAGTTCAACTGTACCCATTTCACGCATGTACATACGTACTGGATCAGTAGTACGACCTATTTCACTTTCTACTGTTGAGAGCGCTTGAGCTGCGGCTTCAGCGGCTTCATCATCAGTATCGCTTTCTTGCATCAAAAGCTCATCTTTATCAGGGGCAGTTTCAAATACCTTGATGCCCATGTCATTGATCATGCGGATGATGTCTTCCATCTGATCTGAATCGACAATATCTTGAGGTAGGTGGTCGTTAACTTCCGCGAAAGTCAAATAGCCTTGTTCTTTACCTTTAGCAATGAGGAGTTTTATCTGCGACTGCTTGCTTTGCACCATATAACTTACGCTTCTCGAATTAGTTGAATATTCATCAAAACCCCTCTCAGAGAGGATTCACGCTGTGTCTTGCTTAATATACCCAGTAAGTACTTAGTATTTACTGCGGTGTTAGCGAATTAGCCAGTATAGCAGACTCACTATGCTTTGGGCTAGATCTTGGGTCATTTTTGTTCTTTTACAAGGTCATCTTTGCTCTTTTACCAGAAGATTCAGTTCTTGTTTTTCGGCATCGGTTAATTTGCTCACCCTAGACTTGGAAAACAACTCATCCATACGGCTTTGTAAATGCCAATCTAGTAGCTTGGCAAAGCTATCTTCAAATACCGCTGCTTGGTTTTGTTCTGCATATTCCCACATCATCAACTTCGCTAACTGAGCACTTTGTGCATGACCTCGAAAATGTTCTAAGACCTGCGCTGTATTAGCAAGTGGCTTACCTAAACAAAATTGATAAAGCTCAATGAGCATGGCCATACCTGGAATATCAACTGATACTAAAGGCGTGGGATCAGCGGCGTTACATTTAATCGCTAAACTGGGATCATCTAATAACAGCCGAATCATCATACGAACCGGTGATATTGTGCTTTTATTGGGTGTGTTAAAATCCAACTTTTTTGGGGTCTTTCGCTGATTGGCTTGAGCGATATCGCGCTCTAATCGATGTTTATTTTGGTCGCCCATATAATTGCTTAAATCAGACGATAAAATCTCTCGAATATTATCACCGACTATTTGTTCAATTAACGGCACAGCCTCTGCTTTTAGTGCAGCTTTACCTTCATTACTACTTACATGATGACGTTGTAATAAGTTATCAAAAAAGAATTTAGATAAAGGCACTGCATCGTTCTTTAATTTTTCTTCAAAAGCTTCTTTGCCAATCTTACGCACTAAAGTATCTGGATCTTCGCCGTCGGGTAAAAATAAGAACTTCATCTCAACCCCATCTTTTAGAAAGGGCAAAGCATTTTCTAACGCGCGCCAAGCTGCTTCTCTGCCTGCACGATCGCCATCGTAACAACACACTACTTCACTGGTGGCGCGGAATAACATTTGAATATGTTCTGGCGTGGTGGCGGTGCCTAGAGATGCCACAGCATAGTCGATTCCAAATTGTCCAAGGGCAACAACATCCATATAACCTTCAACAATCATCACTCGGGCTAAATTTCGATGGGCTTGTTTAGCTTGATAAAAACCATACAACTCATGTCCCTTGTGAAATATGCGGGTTTCAGGAGAGTTCAAATATTTTGGGCCGCCATCTTCTAATACCCTGCCGCCAAAACCAATCACACGGCCGCGTTTATCGCGAATTGGGAACATAATACGGTCGCGAAAAAAGTCGAAGCGACGTCTGTTGTCATTTTCGGTGATGAGTTTTAAATCGAGCAACTGCTCTTGATACACGGGACTTTTGCCGAAGGTTTTTAACACTGAATCCCATTCAGGGGGCGCGTATCCCATATCGAAGGCTTTGACTATTTCACCGCTCAGTCCACGGTTTTTTAAGTAGTTGACCGCTTTCTCTTTGTCAGGATGCACTTTGAGTTGCTGGGCAAAGTATTTCGCTACTTTTTCCATTAACTCGTAGTCGTTTTCTTTTTGTTGTTTTTGCGCCGCTGACGGGGGAGGAGCTCCACCTTTTTCTCGTGGCACTTCAATACTATGATATTGGGCGAGTTCTTCGATGGCTTCGGGAAATTCTAAGCGGTCAAATTCCATTAAAAATGAAATGACGTTGCCATGAGCGCCACAGCCAAAGCAGTGATAAAATTGTTTGTCTTGACTGACGGTAAAAGACGGACTTTTTTCATCGTGAAAAGGGCAGCAGGCTTGATGATTACGCCCTGCTTTTTTTAGGCGGACACGACTGTCAATCAGCTCAACAATGTCTGTGCGAGCAATAATGTCATCAATAAACTCGCGGGGGATACGGCCAGACATTATACCTTCTCAATTAACAAACACGGCTGAATATCATGCCAGATATTTATTAGCCTTGATATTAGAACATAAAAAAACCGCAACTCAGTGCGGCTTCTTGAAATGCTACTCTTAAGGTTTAGGCATTAAGTTTGGCTTTTATTTTGCCACTTAATTTACCCATATCAGCACGGCCTTGAACTTTAGGTTTTAATAACCCCATGACCTTGCCCATATCCTGCATACTTGATGCACCCGATTCAGCCATTGCTTGCACAATTAAAGCGTCAAGCTCTTCTTCGCTAAGGGCTTTAGGCATAAAATCTTGCAAAATAACAATTTCTGCTAATTCGATATCAAGTAAATCTTGTCGACCCGCAGTCTCATATTGACTGGCTGCATCTTTTCGCTGTTTTACCATCTTGATTAAAATAACCAGCACACCTTCATCATCCAGCGCAATATAATCAGGATCAGTGCGCCCATCGATTTCATGTTGCTTTACAGCTGATAACGCCATGCGAATAGTGCCCAAACGAATTTTGTCTTTGGCACGCATAGCATCTTTTTGTGCATTTTTTAAATCATCTAATAAGGACATGGAATGACTCAGTAAAAACGGAAAAAGGATGTGTGATAAAACGACTTAAAGCGCGTAGTTCTTAACTACAGATAAACAACGCGCTTTAGAAGAGATTTAGTACAATCTGATGCGACGAGCGTTTTCGCGAGATAACTTCTTCAAAAGACGTTTCTTAGCAGCAGCTTTCTTACGCTTACGTTCCCAAGTAGGTTTTTCAAAAAATTCGCGACGACGAACTTCAGAAAGTACACCTGCTTTTTCACATGAACGTTTAAAACGACGCAATGCAACATCAAAAGGTTCGTTTTCTCTAACTTTAACGATTGGCATTCAACTCTTACCTCAAAAAAATAAAAACATATCGTGCCGGTATAAGTAATAGCCGACTCGGTTAAAAATGGTGCGGAATTCTAATCATATCCTTAATGGATGTAAAGTCTTGATAGACTAAAAAGCGGATTAATTGCAACAAATGTCAGATTAAATTGGCGGTTTAACCGCTAATCAGTAAAATGTCGTCAGTTTAAAGCGGTTATGTTAGAAATTGAATATGCGCGTATTAGGTATTGAAACGTCTTGTGATGAGACAGGTGTGGCGATTTATGACGAACATCATGGTTTGTTGTCTCACCAATTATATAGCCAAGTTAAATTACATGCCGATTATGGTGGTGTTGTGCCCGAGCTTGCCTCCAGAGATCATGTGCGTAAATTAGTGCCTTTAATAAAAGAGTCTTTGCGAGAAGCAAATTGCAGCGCCAAGGACATAGATGGTATCGCTTTTACCAAAGGTCCAGGTTTGGTTGGGGCACTGTTAGTGGGCTCATCAGTGGCGCGCAGTTTAGCTTATGCTTGGAATAAACCTGCTGTTGGTGTGCATCATATGGAGGGGCATTTGTTAGCTCCTATGTTAGATGAGCCTGCACCTGAATTTCCTTTTGTGGCACTTTTGGTTTCAGGCGGTCACTCGATGATGGTTAAGGTAGAGGGTATCGGTCAGTATGAAGTCTTAGGTGAATCAGTAGACGATGCAGCAGGAGAAGCATTTGATAAAACCGCTAAATTACTGGGGCTTGATTACCCCGGAGGTCCTTTATTGGCTAAATTGGCCGAAAAGGGTGAGGCAGGGCACTATAAATTTCCTCGCCCCATGACCACTAAACCCGGTTTAGACTTTAGTTTCAGTGGCTTAAAAACTTTTGCTGCTAACACCATTAGAGCATCAGATGGTACAGAGCAAACAAAAGCTAATATTGCCTATGCCTTTCAAGAAGCAGTGGTCGATACCTTAGCCATTAAATGCAAACGTGCGCTAAAGCACACCAAATTAAAACGCTTAGTCATTGCCGGTGGTGTAAGCGCCAACAAACAATTACGGGAAGAACTCGCTGCCATGATGAAGTCCATAAAAGGTGAAGTATTTTATCCTAGGTTGGAATTCTGCACTGATAACGGCGCTATGATTGCTTATGCAGGATTGCAACGACTTAAGGCCGGTGAGCTGGAGGGGTTGTCTACTAAAGCTAAACCTCGTTGGTCGTTGGAAGATTTGGCGGCAATTTAGAAAGGCGTTATTCTTTTCTGTTTATTTTACTTTCATGTCCTTTTAACAGGCGAATAATATTGTCTTTATGGCGTAGCAAAATGAGTACGCTGAGTATTGTGACTGGCATGGCGTAGTCGGGTTTGACTAACCAAGTAAACAAAGGGGCTAAACTAACGGATACTATCGCAGCTAACGAGGAATAATTGCTTATTGTTGCGACAACACCCCATGCCAGAATAAGCATTGTGGCTAAGTCTAAACCTAAAGGTAGAATCGCACCAAATGCAGTGGCGACTGCCTTACCGCCAGAAAAATCAAAAAATAACGGAAACATGTGGCCTAGGCAGGCAAAAACGGCCACAAAGGCTAAATTAATAGGCTCTAATCCTAAATAATAGCTCGCCCAAACGGGCACTGTGCCTTTGAGTATGTCAAAAATTAACACTAATGCTGCTGGAAACTTACCGCCTATGCGCAAAACATTAGTAGCGCCGGGGTTACCAGAACCTTGCTGCCTAGGGTCACCTAAGCTAAACAATCGGCACACTAAGATTGCACTGGAAATAGAACCCAGTATATAGGCCGAAGCGAAGATTAATATTGTGAGTGCTGTCATGTACTTGTATTAAAAGAATGGGTTACAATTTAGTAGGATATACCAAACACTCATAAAATACAGCGCGGATCAGCAATGGATAAAATTCATATTGAAGGGCTTGAGGTCTTTGCGTTGATTGGCGTATATGACTGGGAGAGAGAACATCAGCAACGATTAATAGTAGATGTTGAACTCAGTGCCGACCTTTCTGTGGCGGCGCAAACAGACGATGTAAACAATACCCTTAATTATGCACAAATAGCCCACGGCATCAGTGACTTTGCTGCAACAAGCCAATATAAACTGATTGAAGCCCTGGCAAGCCATATGGCTGACTGGTTGTTGCAATCCTTTCCTATGTTGAAAATAGTGCGGGTAAAACTCAGTAAGCCAGATATTTTAGCTAATGCCAAAAATGTCGCGGTAGAATTTACTAAGGAACAAACCCTTTGATTATTGGCACTGAACAGTCACATATTATCTATATTAGTGTTGGTAGTAATGTGGATAAAGAAAAGCATACCAAGGCTGGTCTGCAGGGCATGTATCAGGCATTTGGTGAGTTGACACTGTCCTCTGTTTTCGAAAGTGAGTCAGTAGGCTTCGAAGGCAATAATTTTTATAATTTAGTGGTTAAAGCCAGTACTAGGTTATCTGTAGAAAAAGTATGCCGTATCCTTAAAAAAATAGAACAGGACAATAAACGTCTACGGGGTGAGCAAAAATTTGCTCCTAGAACCTTAGATTTAGATTTGCTTTTATACGATCAAAAGGTCACCAACGACCCAATTGAACTACCTCGTCCTGAGATACTTTATAATGCTTTTGTGCTAAAACCTTTAGCCGAAATTGCCGCAGATGAAATCCATCCTGTTGTAAATGATAGTTACGCCAATCTTTGGCAAACCTATGACAAAAGCCAACAGAAATTGTGGGCCATTAAATTTGATTGGAGTCCAACCAGCGCATGACCTTATTTGAAATTATTATCTTGGCGATCATTCAAGGATTGACAGAATTTTTACCTATATCCAGTTCAGCTCACTTAATTTTACCTTCAGAGGTATTGGGCTGGAATGATCAGGGCATTGCTTACGACGTTGCTGTGCATCTGGGCAGTTTATTAGCTGTGATGATCTACTTCCGACAGGATATCTGGCGTTTAACAGGGGCTTGGTTCAGCAATGGTCTTAGTTCAAACCAAACCCAAGATAGTCGTTTAGCTTGGTGGGTGATTATTGGCACTATACCCGCTGTGATGTTTGGTTTTGCATTTAAAGATTTAATTGAGATATATGCCCGCTCGGCTTTAGTTATTGCTATTACTACTATCGTGTTTGGTTTGTTGCTTTGGTATGCCGATAATAAGGCTACACAAGCTAAGACTGTGCATCAGATTACATGGAAAAATGCGATTTTTATTGGGCTTGCACAAGCCATTGCTATTATTCCCGGCACGTCACGTTCGGGTATCACCATGACAGCAGGTTTGATGATTGGTTTAGATAGAGAAAGCGCTGCGCGTTTCTCATTTTTATTATCCATACCAGTGATACTAGGTGCAGGATTGTTAGCGACTCTAGATCTGTTGCAAACTCCAAATGCGGTGGATTGGAATGCGCTAATCTTTGGCGCCGCGTTTTCGTTCGTCAGTGCTTATGCCTGTATATACTTATTTCTATCTTGGATATCCAAAGTAGGCATGCTGCCATTTGTGATCTATAGATTGATCTTAGGCACAGCATTATTATTGTTTGTATTTATGTAGGGGCTGTTGATTTTTCATATATCACCGAGATTTTCCTCAAAATGTACTTAATCAAGGCAAAACCTGTGAAGTTTGGCCATCCAAATAAACAGGTTTTAACGCCGCGTAAGTGCGTTTTGAGGAATACCCTTCGAGTCGGTAACCGAGTTATGGGCCATTTATTCGCCTACCTTTGTTGTTCATCTTTCGTTTAGAATGGCTAAACTTCAAGACGAACGCCTCGGTATACAAATAAATGACCTCAGTCTCGGCAGACATATGAAAAATCAACAGCCCGTAAGGAAAAAGTAATGAGCGACACCATTTTCACCAAGATAATCAATAAAGAAATCCCAGCTGACATCCTTTATGAAGATGAATTAGCTTTGGCGTTTAGTGATATTAATCCCCAAGCACCGATACATTTTTTGGTTATTCCTAAAAAGCCGATCACCACTATTAATGATATTCAAGAAGACGATAAAGCCTTAGTGGGGCACTTATACTGGGTGGCGGCACAATTAGCTGAAAAGCATGGTTTTGCTCAAGAGGGTTACCGAGCCGTGATGAACTGCAACGAAAACGGTGGGCAAAGTGTGTATCACATCCATCTGCACGTATTAGCAGGTAAAGCTATGGGATGGACACCTTATCAAGATAAGCTGAAAGGCGCATTTTGAGATAGCTTGAGTATCTTTCCAGTATTGCGCTGCTGATAAGCGCAATACTGGGTAATGTATCTTTATGACTAAAGCCCTAGTACCTCAACGCCTTGTTTAAAATCGATGTCTACTGGAATATCAGCAGCGGTTAATTTATCTAAGTCTTGTTGTAATTGTGCTTTGATTATGCCTTTTTCTGCGACTAATTTTGTTACTCCGTCATAGTCTCCATCACCTTGAAGGGTCAGAATTTTGTTTGATAAGGCATCAATTGCCTTGGTCATATTCTGCATGTCTACTTGGTATAAACCCTCTTCGTTACGACTAAAAGCTTGGTATTCCTGAAAAAAGTTAAATCTGATCATATTGGCTTTGCCGTGAGCGCTAGATGCACCAAAACGAACAGAACGGAAAATACCCGCCATAAAGGTGACGTAATAATCTTCTAACATACCTTCATCAATAACCCCTTTGGCTAGTAGCTGCTGCACCATATAAAGCCCCAAAATATCGGCTTTACCTTCTTCTAGTGCCGATGCATGTTCCTTTAAAGCCTGCCTAACAGTTTGTTCACTATCTAATACCGTTTTGATACCAAGACCATGAGCAACTTCATGAAACATAGTGTTGGCGAAAAAAGCGGTAAAGGTAATGTGCTGACGTTGTTCTGGCACTATTAATTGTTTAGAAATGGGCACTAAAATGTTATCAAACTTGGCTTGCATGGCGTTCTTAAGTTGTAATCTGCGGGTACCTTTTTTTAGCTGTACTTCTTCGTCGTTAGGCAAGTTGATGGCAATGGTTTTACTACCAGCGTTAGAATGACCGGCATAATAAATCACATCGTAAGCATTTAAGTCAGCATTGGCCCCAGGCATCTGGGCTTTGTATTTTGCCTCAACGGGCAGGCCTTGCTGCAACTCGGGTAAGAAAGAGGCATATTTACTGAGTTTTTCACTCCACGCCAAGTCTTTCAACAACACGTAAGCCTCAAATGCTGCGCGATAGCCCATAAGCTGATCTTCGTACGTCTCAATAGGTCCATAAACTAACTCAATAGGGTTGGACTTCATCTCCATCCACGCATAATCGGAAGGTTGATAGTCGTCGGTTAACAGAGCTTGGGCGCGCAGGGTGAGGTATTCAGCAAAGCTCTTATCTTCAGCGAAAGTAGCGGCCTTTGTTAGTAGCCGTGAAGCGTCTTGCAATTCATCAGCAAAATAAATTGAATAAGGAATGGCGGTTAATTGACCTTCTTTATCTCTACGCACCATAGAATACAAACCATTTTTGTCTGCAAAATCACTGGCTTCAAACTCTGCTTTGGTCATATCTGCTGGATAAAACTGGGCGCCTAAAGACTTCTCTTCTGTGCCCGACAAAAAAGCCTGATCACCATTTAATCTGTCCCAAGGGCCATAGTTAATTTTCGCAAAATTTTGTACTTGGGGATCAGTGATTGTAGACAAAAACCTTTGCTTATCTTGACCAAATGCTTGCTGCCAGAATAACTCGTCCATAATCACAGATGCTTCAATTAATATATCTAACATTTGCTTCTGGTTATCGCTCAAATGACTGGTGTCTGCAGACAACGTGACGGGAAAATAAATATTGAGTCGGTTCTCGTAACCTTCAATGAGTGAAACCCCCTCATCTTTGTCAGCTGTCATGGCTGCGATTGGAGGGACTTGAGTATTATCATCCGCTGGATCATCCGCTGGTTTATTACAGGATGAAAACAGCGTTGCACACGCGACTAATGTTATTGCTGAAATACATGATTTTGAAAGAATTTTCATTGCCTCACCTTTTTTATTGTTGTTTTGCGCTATTTACCTAAATTCAATAGAAATATAACAAATTTTTGGCTTTTAATGGGTTTATCATCTCTAGATACTACAAAAAAGTATGCTAGCATTTAGATTCTTTTACATTCACTAATTTGATTGTTGAAATGTTCAGCTGAGATAAAAGAAAACCATTTTCACATACTTACCCTAGGGTTCGATTTGTTTTGACAGGATATAGATAATCACATGGCTACAGAAAACGCACTTCTCACTATTTTGGTAGAAAAAATTAATAACGACACATTGGTTCTGCCCACATTACCTGCGATTGCATTGAAGGTAAGAAGAGCGGCCGACGACCCAGATATCAATTTAAATGATATGGCCGACGTTATAAGCCAAGATCCTTCTTTAAGTGCCCGTATGATCAAAATTTCAAATAGTGCTTATTTGGGCAGAACGGTCAAAGTCATCTCTGCTCAGCAAGCTGTTACTCGTATTGGTTTGCGTCAAATTAAAAATATCTCTACCGCGTTGGCAATGGAGCAATTGTTTGTATCCAAAAATGAAATAGTCAAAGAGTACATGACGCGAATATGGGCCGATACTATTGAAATTGTGGCAAATTCAATGGCAGCACTACAAGTACACACAAAACAAACCAAAAATCGCGCCTTAAATTTAGATTCAATGATGTTGGCTGCCTTGGTGCATAATATTGGTGTATTACCAATTTTGACTGAAGCAGAGCGTCATGCAGACGTATTTGCCAACCCAACATTCTTGGATGTTTCTATTGATAAAATGGCGGGTACTATTGGCGCCAGTATCATGACAGAGTGGGGTTTTGAACCAGAGTTTATTGAAGTCGCTCAGAACTGGAAAGACTTATCAGTGACTTCACCGGCTGTTTCTTACTTAGATTTGGTCAGGTTAGGTGCGGCACTTAGTGGCAAGTTTGATAATCACAAAAAAGAACAGGTTTTTGATGCCGCAATAGAAAAAGGCATTATTGATAATTTGTCTGCATTACTCAGTGATGAGTTTGATGAATTGCGTGACAGTGCCAAGCAAACATTTCAATAAACGGCAAGTAAAGAAAGCTGCGAGAAAAAACGGTGAGCTTAAAGATTTAAAAAGCCAAACCTGAATAATGAGGAAAAGTACTTACTTTTCCTCTGCCATCTAGGATGCTTTTGCTCGAAGCTCAAATTCAAATCTGACCTATTCCGTTAACTCACTTTTTCATCATCTAAGTTAAATATTTCTTTAAGTCGCTTTGCAAAACGCACTACTTCACCCGACATCAGAGCAAAGTTTGCATCTAATCTGGCTAACATTTGATCTTTAGGTATGTCGTCGTTTTGTTCTCTTATCACGTCGGTGAACTTCAAGCGTTTGATGCTTAAGTCTTCCTGAATAATGGCTGTGAGCGTTTCGCTCCATTCTACAGCCAGTTTTTGGACTGACTTTCCAGCTTCCAAATGATGCTTGATTTCGTCACAATATAAATCTTGGTTTTTGCAGCGAATAATAGCGCCGTCTTCTTCCAGCGCTTTGAGTTCAGCTTCTTCTAATACACTAATATCTGTTGGCGCAGAGTCATCTTTTAACCATGAGGTCAAATCTGCTTGAACCGATTGTCTGGCTAAAGGCACTACGGGTAAAGAACCAATCGCTTTGCGTAACATAGCCAAAAACGCTTCAGCTTTGCCATCTGCAGACGAATCGACTACCACTAAATTGTCTTGTGTAGAGATGAAGCCGTGGGTGTAACTATTTTTGGTGAATGCTTGAGGCAATAAGCGATGAATGATTTCTTGCTTCATATCTTGTTGGGCTTTTTTGCCTACAGGAGAGCCTGTCTCAGTTTCAATAAGTGCAACTTTGTCCGCCAGTTCTGCATTTACCACTACTGCGGGTAAAATACGCTCTTGTTTCTTTAAGGTTAACCAAATCCTACCCGCCGTAGCATGAATGAGAGTCTCTCCCTGATTAAAGGGGGAAGCCCAACCCATAGTCGCTAATTCTTGGCTGCCACAAGGGCGAAATTTGAACTCAGCAAGTTTGTCTTCAAAGTCTTGTTCTTTGAAATCCATATCTTGAGTAATTGCGTAAAGTTTTAGATTTTTAAACCACATGAAAATATTCCGCTAATAGTTTGGGGCTGTATATCATTCGAGCTAAAAATTGTTTCAATCTAAAGCTATTTAGTTGCTTTGACTGCGAAATATATACAAGCCGTTGGCGCAGGGTGCGCTATTAAAAATGGCCGTAGAGATTATCAGGAATTAACCTTGTCTACTATGTGAAAAAGACAGAAATTAACTTATACCAACCCATGCCAACAATTCCCCCTGTGGGTTTCATTGTTAAAACCAATTGCTATAGGGATTGACTTAAACGGGGATAGTAATCTTGTATTGTAGGCCTTGCTCAGGTTCGCTGAATGCTTCAATTGAGCCACCTAATGTTTGGGTCACTAAATTGTACATAATATGTGTGCCTAAGCCACTTCCGCCTTTACCTCTGCGGGTAGTGAAAAATGCGTCGAAATGTCGCGCTAACGTCGCCTTATCAAGACCCCGACCATCGTCGGCGTAGTCAATAATAAGACTGCCAGTTTGTTCGGAAATTGTGAGTTTAATGGCACCTTTAGGTTTATCTTCGAAACCATGGATAAGGGAGTTCATGATCATGTTGGTTAATATTTGTGCTAGCACGCCAGGCGCACATTTAATTGATAAATCGTCGGGGCAATGAATATCAATAGTATGCTGGGTTTTCTTAAAGTTAGGCGCCAATGATTGCACAACTTCCGTTAAATACTCGCTGACGTTGATCTCTCTTACTGCTTCACTTGTTTGATCAACAGCCACTTGTTTAAAACTTGAAATAAGATCAGAGGCGCGATTTAAATTATTGGTTAATAAGGTGATCGTTTGTTGAGCCTCAGATAAAAATGAGGTCATGGTATTGCCTGTTAGTTTTTTATCATCGTAGGCGCTTTGAAGTTTTTGTACTCTGTCTTGCAAGAAGCTAGTTGCGGTTACACTAACACCTAAAGGTGTATTAACGTCATGGGCAATGCCTGCTACTAAACCACCTAATGAAGCCATTCTTTCTGATTCAACTAATTGATCTTTCGCCATTTGAATGGTTTCCATCGATGTAGCGAGTTCAGAGTTTCGTTTGCGAAGTTCATCTTCAATAAATTGGCGATTTTCGTTTTCTTGGCGTAGTTCCCGTTGATTAATTAATAACTCATCTTTTTGTTGTTCCAAGTCCAACATTATTCTACTTAGTGTGGCCGTTTTTTTGGCTACCTCTTCTTCTAATGAGCTGTTCTGATCATCTAACCTCAGATTGGCTTGTTGCAACTCATTTTGAGTGCCTGCAAGCTTAGATTGAAACACAATCATTTCATCGATTAATTTATTGTAGGACGTTTCCAGCACCTTTAATTCATTGTCTTCATCAATGCTCAAGTCAAGTTTGGAGGATTCAGGGTCGTCTAGGTTAAAATCGGTAATTTGTTGGGTTAATTCATTGAGCGGATTAGTCAGCATAGTGCGAAATGCGCTCATAAATAGAAAAACTAAAAAAGCGGTTTTGACTATGGCATTACCAATCAAAAAAAGTATTCCAACTTCTATTCTTCCAAAGATAATGGCTGAACTTGAATATAAGGTGACATCACCGACTAATGATGTTCTGCCAGAAAATTCGAAAATTAATGGAAAGCTGTAGCCAAAGGTTCCACCGGCATGATCTCTCACTACCCCTTTAGTGATAGATTCCCCGGTTAATTCAGACGTACGTCCCAAATCCGCAATATAATTACTGTTTTCATCACGAATTTGCACGCCTTCAACAATGGGCAGTTCCATTAAACCTAAGGCGATAGACTTTGCTTGAGGTGTATTAAGTTCCCAAATAGCACGCGTTAAACTGGTACTAAAAGTATTTTTTAAGGTTTTAAGTTCATCTTCAATATGGCTTTTGGCGTTGACGTATTCGGTGAAAACTTGGCCTGCGGTCACAATCAAAGTTAGCACAAAATAAACCGACAGCACTCTGGCTAAAAGCTTTTTGGATAACCCTTGTTTGACGTTTGACATCAAGATTCATTTCCCTTTAGTTTAAACTGCGTACAAAGAATATGCGGAATGAAAAAAATAAACAAGGCATCAAGATAAACGAATGCGCAACAATGTGTTTTGAGGCACTGTCTAATCAAAGTAGTATAAGATTGCGGTCTATTAAATTGTTGTTTTCGTGACCTAAAATGCTAACCGTAATAAAAATGTCACACAAAATCTGAATAATGTAATGCGTTGTTGATGTAGCAAGGAACATAAAAATGGCAAAACGTATTTTAGTGGTGGAAGATGAAGCTCCCATCCGCGACATGTTGAAATTTGTGCTGGAACAATCCGGTTATGAAACCGTTGAGGCTGAAGATTATCACATCGCCTTAGAAAAAATTGTAGAGCCTTTCCCAGATTTGATTTTGTTGGATTGGATGTTGCCAGGTGGCACGGGCGTGCAATTAGCAAAAAAACTCAAGCAACATGAATATGCTCGAGACATTCCGATCATTATGTTAACTGCCAGAGGTGAGGAAGAAGACAAAATTAGAGGCTTAGAATCCGGTGCTGATGATTATGTGACTAAACCTTTTTCGCCAAAAGAATTAGTGGCAAGAGTCAAAGCGGTAATACGACGTGTAACACCCACATCAAGTGAAGATTCTATTGAGTTCCAAGGTCTGAAACTCGACCCTCTATCCCATCGCGTGACATCTAATGACACGCCTATTGATATGGGGCCAACCGAATTTAAGCTTCTGCACTTTTTTATGACCCATGCTGAGCGGGTCTATAGTCGTGAGCAACTATTGGATAACGTTTGGGGAACGAATGTTTATGTGGAAGATAGAACAGTAGACGTACATATTAGAAGATTACGTAAGGCCTTGTCTGAGTTTTCCCATGATAATATGATCCAAACAGTACGCGGTGCAGGTTATCGTTTTTCCAGTAGAGTATGAGCCATTAGCTAAAGAGCCATCAGCGGAATAAAAGCCATCAGCGGAATAAAAGCCATCAGCTAGATAAGAGCCATCAGCTAGATAAGAGCCATCAGCGAAAAAAGTGCCATCAGCGAAAAAAGTGCCATCAGTGACATGAGATCTAAAAACTAATAGTGCTTAGAAATACACATGTTTTTAATCGCTTTAACGAGGAATGTAGCCCCAAATGTATCAGTCCTACCCTTGGTTAAGAAGCATTGCCAGAGTCATCATCTTTCTTGGGTTTTGTACGCTACTTGGTTTATATATTGATTACTTAACCCAAACCTTGTTGTTTGGCGCTTTTACGTTGCTTGGCTGGCATTATTGGCGTTTGTACAGGCTTAACCATTGGTTATGGCATAGTAAAAAGATTTCGCCTCCTACTGTCCGCGGAATTTGGTCTCATATTTACCAAGGGATTTATGGCGCAAATGTAAAAAGTCGCGATAAACGCAAAGCTTTAGGTGAGATCATCCGTCGTTTTAGGCAAGGTTCAGAAGCGCTTCCCGACGCGGCAATTGTAGTCGATGGCTCGGCTGATATAATCTGGTGTAACCGACTCGCAAGAATTGAGTTGGGTTTGAGTTGGCCCGAAGATATGGGGCAGAAAGTGTATGACTGTTTTAATGATAAAAAATTTAGAAAGTTCTATCACGGCAATAGTTTCGATCAACCTATAGAAATTATCTCGCCGATTAATCCCAGCAAAGTATTAGAGTTGAGGGTCGTGCCCTACGAAGATAATCATTTGATGTTTCTTATTCGTGATGTCACGCGTTTAAGCCAAATTGAAAAAATGCGCAAAGATTTTGTGGCCAATGTTTCTCATGAGTTGAAAACACCTTTAACAGTGATCAATGGCTATTTGGAAATGTTGCCATTAAACGGCGATGTACCCGAACCCATGATGATTAAGGCCATCAGTGAAATGCGCACACAGTCTTTGCGCATGCAAAGTTTAATTGAAGAACTATTAGTGTTGTCACGTATTGAAGCCAGCACCGAAAGAGCATTTGAAAAATTGGTCAATGTGCCGCAAATGTTATGGCAAATCCAAGTAGAAGCCGAAGCCCTTAATCGAGATAGAAAACATAAGTTATTTTTTGATATCTCTCCAATTTTATATGTGTATGGTAATGAAAACGAACTTCGCAGCGCCTTCTCAAATTTAATTTTTAATGGGATCCATTACACACCTAACGGTGGGGTGATCGAAGTTAAGTGGGGCTTAGAGGGCAAACAAGTCAAATTTAGTGTGAAAGATAACGGTGAAGGTATTGCACCTGAACATATTGATAGGTTGACCGAACGTTTTTATCGCGTGGATAAAGCCCGGTCACGTTCCACTGGGGGATCTGGATTAGGACTATCCATTGTTAAACACGTTTTGTCTCATCACAATTCAGTACTAAATATTCAAAGTAGAGTAGGAAAAGGTTCAACATTCTCATGTGGTTTTTCTACAGAACAGACTTATCTGGTCGAAAAACCTAACGACACCCAATAGCACAATGGATTGATATTGATAGATTTTTGTAGACGTCTCATTTAAGGTGTTTTACATACTCTTCACTTATGGGGGTGCGCAAATGGGATTTAAAAAATGAAGAAAACACTGAGTTTGAAAGGCGTGGGCCTTGGCTTTTTAATTGTAGTCCTAGTGTTGTTGGTCATCTATCAGAAAAACCTGACTCGCTTGTATACCGCAGTGACCCTATACGATAAAGATAAAATCGTTAATAACTTTTTAACTATGTATGAATCTTTCAATTCAACGATTATCCCCGCAAGTACACAACCTTCGCCATTTCCTGTGGAACTAAAGCCCTTACCCGACTCATTTAGAGTCGAAAACCAGTCAATGACACTAACTGCTTTTCTCGAAGATACACAAACAACGGGGTTGTTAGTGTTAAAAGATGGAAAAATTGTGTATGAAAATTATTGGTTAGGTCATGCCAGAGATAAGCAACATATCTCATTTTCGATGGCAAAGTCCTTTATCTCCGCTTTAATGGGGATTGCCATCGAAGAGGGATTTGTGACTAGTATCGAAGAGGCTGTTACTGATTATGTACCAGAATTAGTGGGCAGTGGTTATGAGGGTGTAAGTATCAAAGACGTTTTACAAATGTCTTCTGGGGTTGGTTTTAATGAAGATTATGGCGACTTTAATTCTGACATTAATCGATTTTCTAGGGCCACGGCTTTTGGTACTTCTTTAGATGAGTTTTCAGCTTCATTAGTGCGAGAACGAGAGCCAGGCACTTATCATCATTATGTGAGTATCGATACTCAGGTGTTAGGTATGTTGTTAACACGGGCCACAGGAAAAAGCTTAACCGATTATTTATCCGAAAAAATCTGGCAACCCTTAGGTATGGAGTATCAAGCTTTTTGGTTAGCAGATGATAATGCCATGGAATTAGCTTTGGGTGGGCTGAATGTGTCTTTACGTGACTATGCTAAGTTAGGTTGGCTGTATCTCTACCAAGGTAGTTGGACGGATAAAAATGGCGATACCCAACAAATCGTGCCTAAACAATGGGTGATTGATTCAACGACTGCCGATGCAGCGCATTTGGTTGCAGGTGAAAATAACCCTGCATCATCTTCATCTTTTGGTTATGGGTATCAATGGTGGTTACCGCTTGGCGCCGAAGACGAGTTTGCAGCTCAAGGTATTTACGATCAATATATCTACATCGATCCCGATCAAAAGTTAGTGATAGTGAAAAACTCAGCTAATTATCGTTTTACAGATAAAAGTTTGAATTGGAAAGCCAAACACTATGCTATGTTCCGCGCTATCAGTGAGCATTTTTCGAAAGTTCAGTAGAAAGTTCAGTAGAAAGTTCAGTAGAAAGTGCAGTAGAAAGTGCAGTAGAAGATAAAAAGACATTTTTGTTTTCTGCTCTAGTCACTGCTTTTTAATAATAGGAGTATGAATGTGCAGTTATATTTTAATTTATGTATAGGGATCATTATATTGTCTTTGTTACCCGCTTGCAGCAGTGAAAAAAAATCTGAATCATTTGCCCGTTTATCCCAACTAGAGCAAAAGGCGCCTCAGGCAGAGGCAAAAACGTATCAAGCGCAATATCACGGGCTGACCTTAACTGATGATTATTATTGGCTTAAAGATCAAGACTATCCAGAAGTAAACGATAAGCCAGTGCTGGATTATCTCAAAGCTGAAAATGACTACTACGCAACGTTTTTGGCGCCCCATATAAAGCTAGTTGATACTTTATTTGAAGAATTCAAAGGTCGCGTAGATGAAACCGATACCTCTGTTCCTTGGCAAAAAAATGGCTATGAATATCGCTGGTATTTTAAGCCCGGGAAAGAATATAGAACTTGGGTTAGACGTAAGTTAGACAGTGACGTTGAGGAAGTGTTTATAGATGAAAACGTGTTAGCACAAGGGCACGAATATTTTTCGTTAAATGATTGGGATATTAGCCCAGACAATAACCACCTTGCTTATTCGGTTGACACCGATGGTAGTGAACGAAGCATCATTAAAATCAAAAATTTAACTACCAATGAATATTTTGAAGAGGAATTAGCCGATGCAACAGGGGATGTACAGTTTAGCCAAGACAGTCACAGTCTTATTTATGCGTTATTACAAAAAGACAAATGGCGCACGTTGAGTGTTAACCTGCATAAGTTGGGAACACTTCAAAGTATAGACAAAGTGTTAGTGAGTGAAGTTGATGAGGGGTTTTATTTAGGCTTTTATGTCACCAGTAGTGAGCAATATTTAGTCTTATCGACAGGTGATTCTGATGCCACAGAAGTATCAGTTGTCAGCATGGCAGATTTAACCCAAGCACCAAAAATGCTGAACACCCGAGAGCAAAATTTTAAGCTCCAGGTTGATCATGGCAACGGCTATTTTTATATGTTGGCAAACGATACTCACGTTAATTTTAGAATAGCCAAAAGCCAAGAAAATCAAGTGCAATACGAGCAATGGCAGAGCGTTTTTGCAGGATCAGACAGCAGATATTTTAAAGGTATACAAGTATTCAAAGATTTTGTGGCCATTGGCCAGAGTATTCAAGGTGTAGAGTCAGTCAGTATTTTACCTAATCAGGGCGCTGCTTATGAAATTGCACTGCCTGAAAAAGTCGCCAGTGTCAGTTTAGGTACTAATCCAGAGTTTTCACAGAAACAAGTGCGTATAAGATACGAATCCATGATTACGCCCGACAGCATCTACGATTACGATGTTTCCAGCAAAACGCTAAATCTGCGCAAAGCTAATAATATTCCATCGGGTTACGATAAAAGTCTATACACAACCGAGCGTATTATAGCTGACGCCCGCGATGGCGTTAAAGTACCTGTCACTCTAGTGTATAAAAAGGACTTTAAGAAAGACCGCTCTCAGCCTATGTTTCTCTATGCTTACGGAGGTTATGGCATAGGGCTTGACCCAAGTTTCTCTACTACTCGCTTAAGTCTTCTAGACCGGGGTTTCGCTTTTGCCTATGTTCACGTGCGGGGCGGCGATGAAATGGGTTATCAATGGTATTTAGACGGTAAATTAGACCAGCGAACTAATACTTTTAATGACTTTGTCGATGTGGCTAAACACCTAATTGACGAGAAATATGTCGCTAAAGGAAACATATCTATTAAGGGCGTCAGTGCTGGTGGAGAGCTAATGGGGGCTGTTGTTAATCAAGCACCTGAGTTATGGCGTTCAGTCACGCTAGGGGTGCCTTTTGTTGATGTGCTTAATACCATGCTCGATGAAACCTTGCCGTTAACTCCCCCTGAATGGGGTGAGTGGGGCAATCCTTTGATCAGTAAGAAAATATTTGAATATATTCAAAGCTACTCTCCATATGACAACATTCAGGCCAAAGCATACCCGCCAATGTTAGTAACAGGTGGACTCAATGATCCTCGAGTCACCTATTGGGAACCAGCAAAATGGACCGCAAAAATGCGTGCCACCAAAACAGACAATAATTTACTGGTGATGCGGATTAATATGGGAGCAGGGCATTTCTCTAACACCGGCAGGTACGGTCGTCTTAAAGACTCCGCTGAGGAATACGCATTTACTCTTCTCGCCCATGGCATAGAAAAGTAAAAGTTTGAATCACTGAGGAAAGGAGATCATCGGGTGTCGCACATCGCATGTCGCACATCGGTTGACGGCACAGAGGAAAAAACAATATGCTGGTTAAGAGTGTCAGTATCCTTAACCATTTTATGTCTTTTTTCTGTGTGTGCGCCCGAGTTTATGAAGTATTCTAGTGTTGCGCTATGCTATGAAAATACCTGAGAATGAGGGCAACCCTCCGTTGCCCCAATGTAAACCTAATAGGCATTTTTATTTAAAAAGCCATTAGTAACAGTTTTTAGAACAATTTTAATATCAAGCCATACTGTCCAACGGTGAATATAATCTAAGTCGTACTCCACACGTTTTACCATTTTATTTACCGTTTCAGTTTCACCACGTAAACCGTTAACTTGAGCTAAGCCGGTAATTCCTGGGCGCACTTTGTGGCGCAACATATAACCATCAACTAATTTGCGATATTGTTCATTGTGAGCGACTGCATGGGGTCTGGGACCAACAACCGACATTCTACCCTGTAAAACATTTATAAATTGTGGAAGTTCATCGAGTGATGTTTTTCTAAGAAACGCACCAAGTGGAGTAATTCTGGCATCATTTTTAGTCGCTTGTTGAACAACATCTCCATTGTCCATTGATGTCATTGAGCGAAATTTGTAAATGGTGATTTTTCTGCCATCTAAGCCATAACGATTTTGTTTAAAAATAACAGGACCAAAAGAGGTTAATTTAACTGCCGCAGCAATAACAAGCATGGGGATTGCAATCAAGATTAATATTAAGGTTGAGAAAACCACATCTTCTACTCGCTTGAGTACCTCGCTACCCCCCTGAAAAGGCGTATCAAAAACACTGAGGGTTTGGATAGAGCCCACATTCTGCCAGCGAGCATTGATTAAATTATACATAAAGAAATTGGGAATAATGTATACACTTGCGGTAGTGTCGCTACACAAAGTCAGTATCTGTGAAATGCGTTTTTCAGCACTCATGGGTAACGCAATATACACATAATCGATCTCACCATTTTTGGCTTTTAAGATTGCGTCCTCGATGTCACCAGAGATTTGGCTGGCCATCTCATCGGGCAATCTGTTAGGCGTTCGGTCATCGAACAAACCACTAAATATAATGCCCAACCTTTCGTTTCCAATAATTTGGTTCGCTAGGCTATAGCCCGATGCTGTTGCTCCAATCACAATTGCTTTTCGAGTATTGTGACCCTGACGCCTATGATGGAAAAGTATCTGCCTAAATACCACTCGCCAACTCGTTAAAGCAACGACGCAAATAACCAACCAACTACCCACCACAAACTTATCTAGGTTAACTATGCTGGGAAACAGGTAGGCAAAGGTCGTTGTAACAAACGCCGAGATCATCCAGCCAATTGTGACGCTTCGGATCATCAAAGTAGTAGAAGCGGTGCGCCAAGAACGATACAAGTCCAAAGCTTCGGCACAGATGTTGTAACTAATGATATTCACAAAGAGTATTCCCATTACCTCAGGACCCACTTTTTCGCCTAACATAGTTAATATAGAAAAAAATATCGAAGTGATTAAGATCACATCGACTAAGCGATATAAAGTGGAAAAACTACTTTTGTTACTTTGAATGATACCTTTGTTACTCATGCCAATGACATTTTCAGCATCCATTTTCCCTAAACTCCTTACAAAACACTGTGCAATTATTACTTTGAATTCCGTAATTACGTGAATAAGCAATTTTTATTCCAAATCGTATTTATTGGATGTTTTAGATAGTTGCTGATTTCATAAATATACTTTTGTTTTTTTTCGCTGGGTAAATACGCGATATTTTTTGATTATTTTAAAGATGACATTTTGATGAATATAGATAACACAAGAATGACTATTTTTTTTCGATGAGATATAATAATCACATGCTTTGCACGACTTTAGGGCATAAAAACCGGTATCTGAAAGGCCCTAACTTTTTACACCAAAATAGTAAGCTTACTATTGACCTCCACTGCTCTGATTTAATTGCTTTCCCCAGTGGGTCTGGGCAATTTGAATAGTGGCATGAAAATAGCTTGCTTTAGAGATGAGCGAGCGGTGAGTGAAGGAAAATTAAAAAATTTATGAAGATTATGCATTAAAAATAATCATTTTTTTAATGTGTAGTGATTCAACGCATATAACCAATTAGTCATGTCGAGGCAATGGAATGAGTAGGTTTAAAAAAACAATTTTAATAAGCGCAAGTATATCTAGTCTTGTAAGTGTTTGCGCGCAAGCCCAAGAAGAACCAAGTATAGCTGTTGGAACATTTGAGCTAACGCCCACTCTAAATGTGTCTCTTTTGAAAGACAGTAACGTAACGCGTTCTAGCGATAACGAGATTGACAGCTGGGTTACTGTGATAAACCCTAAACTGTCGTTTGGAAAGCAGATAGGTGAAAACCTTATAAGCGTTGGAGTGAATGCGAGTAAAGGTATTTATCGCTCAAGTGAAGAAGATGACTACAACGATTATCAACTGTTTGCCAAAGGTGAGTTAGAATTTGATAGGCGTAATCGCATAGCAGGATCTTTAGTACATACATCTGGCCATGATGAAAGAGGAACTGCTTATACAGTAGGTTTTGGAGATTTATTAATTAAACCCGATGAATATACCAATAACTCATTTGAAGCCACTTATTCATACGGGGCAATGACAGCGTCGGCCAATATTGACGTGAATTTTATGTTGCGCGATATTGATTATGAGGTCGATGTATTGGCATTTAACCCATCGAGACTTCGCGATAGAAAAGAAAAAAGTCTAGGTTCTACGTTTTATTATGGTGTCTCGCCAAGCACAGATTTACTCATAGATGTTAACTATGCGTTAGCCGATTACACTGGCAATATTGCCAATATAGCCTCTTTAGACAGTGAAACGAAATCCGTGCTTGTAGGTGCCAAGTGGGAAACCACGGCGGCAAGCTCTGGATTTGCCAAAATTGGTTATCAAGAACGCGAATTTGATGCCTCTAGTCGTACTGGGTTTTCAGGATTAAAGTGGGATGCGGGCGTTTCTTGGAACCCCATTGAGCGAACTGTATTTGAATTCTCAACAGCCAGTGATACGCAAGAAACAAATGGCCAAGGCAACTATATTCGCCGAAAAGACTATGTAGCAAATTGGCGACATGAGTGGCTCGACCGTTTTAATACAGTCGCCTCAATTAGTTACTCTGAAGATAGTTATGAAGGTGGAACTGTCCCCAGAACCGATAAAATCAATGAGTTCAAAGTCGCGGCTGATTATCAGTTTAGACGATGGCTAAAGCTGATTACAGCAGTGAGTTACCTCGATAGAAATAGCGACAGCACACTTGTTAATTTTGATTACAATCGAAGCTTAATTAGTTTTACTGCGCAAGTGTCCTTATAAAGGTTGTAAATTAAATGAATTTGAAAATTTGGGGTTTTATTCTGTGCTGTGTCTTCAGTGCCGCTGTTGTGTCGCAGACAAACAGTTTAAGTCAATATCGTTTGGGTTCAGGAGACATCATAAAAATTTCTGTTTTTGGTCAAACTGATTTGTCTTTGACAACCAGAGTGCCCCACATGGGTGTAATAAATTATCCATTCTTGGGCGATATACAAGTAGTGGGTATAACCGCAGCAGATCTTGAAGCTAATATTTATAAAGGCTTAAAAGGTGATTATTTAGTTGAACCTTCGATTTCAGTTACTGTAGAAGAATATCGTCCATTCTTTATTGATGGAGAAGTTAAAAAATCCGGGGGTTATCCATATCAACCTGGTTTATCGGTAGACAAAGCGGCTGCATTAGCTGGAGGTTATACAGAAAGAGCCTCACGCACCAAAATTCAGATAAGACGTGATATATCAGGAGAGCAAAAGCTCATTGACGCCAAGTCAACCGATATCGTTTTACCAGGTGACATCATCACCATTCAACAAAGTTTCTTTTAGGCAAGGATGTATATTTAAGTGAATGCTCAAACCAGTATTGAACAACTAGAAGCTAAGTTGCTTGAAAGTGAAACCATCGATTTAGGCCAGTACTGGCATATCGTTATGCAATTTAAATGGCGGATCATTAGTTTATCCATTTTGATAACGATCTTGGTGGCTTTAATTGTCATGTCAATTACCCCAAGGTATATCGCTAATGCAAAACTATTAATTGAATCAAATGAAGCGAAAGTTCTGTCGATTCAAGAAGTGTATGGCCTTGATGCCAGTCGTAAAGAGTATTTTCAAACGCAATATGAAATTTTGCGTTCACGTAAAGTGGCTGAAAATGTGGTGCAAAAGCTAAATTTATCAGAACAAGCAAATTACAATTTCGAATTGAGAAATGAGGATACCCTTGATAAATTCAAAGCAAGTTTAAAAAAGCAACTCGCCACTATTTTGCCTTTTTTACCTCAAAAACCAGCGGTAGTTTACACCCCCGAACAACTGCAAATTAATAAGCAAAATTATGCGGTAGCGAAAGTAGTGCAAAATTTGACTATTTTACCTATCGCTAATACCCAAATTGTTAATATTTCCTATGAAGACGAAGATCCAGAATTGGCCGCACTGATAGCTAATACGGTAGGCGATGTCTACATAGAAAGTTATCTACAAGCACGCTTTGATATGACTGAAAAAGCCACGACTTGGCTTAATGAGAGTATAGAAGGTCTTCGTGTCAAATTAACAACCTCAGAAAAGAAGCTTTCTGATTTTTATGACACCGAGCAATTGGTTAATGTCGATGGAGTGGTGGGTTTAGCATCGGAAGAATTACAAAAGTTAAGTCAACAATTATTAGCAGCGCAAACCAGCCGCAAGCAAAATGAAGTGATATATAAACAAGTGGTAGAAAGCGGTGCCAATATTGCTGAGCTTTCAACTTTAAGCGAAGTGATTAATCATCCTTCAGTGGTTTCGGTTAAACGGTCTGAAGTCACAGCACAAAGCCGGGTATCAGAACTGAGTAAAGTTTATGGCCCCAAACACCCAAAAATGATCGCCGCCAATGCTGAGTTAGAATCGATTCTAACCAGTTTAGCTGCACAGATTAGAGAATTAGTATCAGGTATAACCGTAGATTATCGCAATGCCAGTCAAAAAGTAGCTGAGTTAAAACAAGAAGTTGAAAGCGCCAAGCAACGTTTCCGCGAATTATCTAATCTTGATAATCGTAGCAAAACCTTGCAGCGTGAAGTTGATATAAACCAGCAGCTTTACAGCTCGTTTTTTACCCGCCTCAAAGAGACAAACGAATTAGGTGGTTTTGAATCAGCTAACGCTAGGTTACTGGATGTGGCTAAAAAGCCCAGTGTCGCAGCCAAGCCTAAAAAGGGACTGATCATTGCTGCAGCGTTTATTGTCAGTTTAGGCTTAGGTGTGTTTTTAGCGATTGCCATGGATGCGTTGAATAGCGGTATTCGTTCACTCGATGATGTAGAACGTAAATTATCCCAGCGCATGTTGGGTCTTATTCCGTGGGAAGCTCATAAGAAGAAAGAAAACATTCCGTTACGTCACTTTTTTGATTCTAAACACCATACGTTCAGTGAATCAGTTAGAACATTAAGAACCAGCTTACAGTTGCTGAATATTGATAAGCCCTCTAAAACGATATTAATCGCATCAAGTGTGCCCAAAGAAGGTAAAAGTACCGTTGCAATTAACTTAGGTTTTGCCCTAGGCCAGTTACACAAAGTGCTGATTGTTGATACTGATTTGCGTAGGCCCACATTAGCCAAGCAGTTTGATTTACCGGGGTTTCAGCCTGGCCTAGCCAACCTTATTGCTGGCACGCACAAATTAGATGAATGTATTGTGTATGATGAGTTTTCTGGTGTTGACCTAGTTTGCGCGGGTACGGTTCCAAACAATCCTCAAGAACTATTAGCGTCAGAGCAATTTAAGAAAATTATGAAAGGTTTTGCTGCTATGTATGAGTACATCATTGTAGATAGTGCGCCTATTCAAGCCGTCAGTGACGCAGTGGTGGTGTCTAATGTCTGTGATTCTGTTATTTATGTGGTTAAATCCGATAGTACCAGTTATAAAATGATAAACAGTGGGTTAAGCCGCTTTATTAGCTTAGGACACAGAGTAGACGGTATTATATTGAACCAAGTTGATTTGAAAAAAGCCAAAAAGCAGGGTGAGTATGCGGGCTTTTACGACCAATATGGCTACAACAGCTACCAAAGTGAAACTAAAAAAACTTGATAGACCTACATAATCATATATTACCAGGCATTGATGATGGCTCTAGATCCCTTGCAACCTCGTTGCAAATGGCCGAGCAAGCTTTGGCGTGTGGTGTAACGCACATAGTGTGTACACCACATATTCATCAGGGCTACTTTGAAAATACTCAGAACAAAATAGTAGCTGCAACAAAAGCCTTTTCAGAATATTTAGTTGCACAAGGTTGCCAATTGAAAGTGGCCAGTGCTGCAGAATTGCGAATTTGTCCTGAAATAATGTCCTGGTACAGCAACAACACGCTGCCTTATCTTGGTACCTGGCGAAGTAAAAATGTGATTTTATTAGAATTGCCCCATAGTCATGTGCCAGCCGGCACTGATAATCTTATTCGATGGTTGTTAAATAAAAATGTGCAGCCACTGATCGCTCATCCTGAGCGTAATAGAGATATATTGGCCGACTATCGTAAATTTGAAATGTTGAAACGTTGTGGCTGCTTATTTCAATTAACGGCGGGGTCAGTTATTGGACGTTTTTCAGCGCCTATTCAAACATTAGCCCTGAAATTGTTAAATGAAAAAGCCATATGTGTTATTGCCTCAGACTCACATAATTTAGATCGCAGACCTAACGATATGGGGCGTTGTAGAGATTTTTTACTGGAACAGTTTGACAGCGAATATGTCACAACTTTGCTTGAAACTAACCCAACAAAAATGACTCAAACCTTAGACTGGGCGTAAGTGCACAATGAGCCGCTATCATTACCTGTCAGTTGTATTGCTTGTTATTGTGAGTGTTTGCGGCATATCAACGGCTTATGATTATGGTGTAGCCAGCGTCAACTTTTACAACGTCAAAAATAATATCGAAAAGTGGCGCAACGATCCTAGTGCCAGTGATGTAAAACATTATTTAACCACTAAAAACAACAGTCTACTGGCTAACCAATATCACCCAGATAACGCCCTTTACCTAGACATGATGGCACAGGTAGATGAATGGGGTGTCATTCTCGAGTTTGAGAACGCCGCAGAAGGACTCAAGTCAGCCAAGCAACACTATTTACGAGCTACCCAGTTGCGCCCTTTGTGGCCAGTTACATGGGCTTCTTTAGTTAAGGTTAAGTGGCGCTTGCAAGAATTTGACGATGAGATGCTTTATTACTTAGAACAAGCCAATGTACTTGGCCCTAAAAAGCCAGAGGTGAACATTTTATTTGCCAATTTGGGCCTTGCTTTGTATAAAAATAACCACCCTATGTTGCTGCAAATCAGGCCAATGTTTTATCAACGTTTAGCCCAAGGGTTAGTGAATCCTTACAGCCGCAAACCAGTGCAACAAATAATTGAAAAATATCAAGCTGAGGGTTTAGTTTGCAGATGGCTGCGGGATGAAAAAAGTGCAATTAAGTGGCTTGGATCACAATGTCGATAAGGTGCGTTTTATCAAGTCCATAATGTTTTAAACCAATCCCAGATCCCCAGTGAAAAACCATCAAATAAATTGATCCCCAAAGCCGACTTCATTAAATACAAAATCAGTAAACCTAAGGTGATGGAAATAGAAAGAAAACTTGCCACAAAAACGACGTTGATAAGTCTCGATGCTTGTTGCTCGGCTCGACTCAAGTCTCGTTTATTTTTACCCGCAATAAACACGTAATAATAACGGTATTTAAACCAAGGTATTGTGCCTCTTGCATCAACAGTGTGGTTGCGCCATTGACGATTAACTATTGCGTTTCTGAGGTAAGATAGCTGCTCTTCGGTAAAGGTGTTTTTTACTCGGTCTGGCATCTTAGCAAGTAAGTTTTGCAAAGCGGGATCTTCATGAACGGATATAGGTCGCTTAATGGCCATTCTCTATCCTTGCACTTGCAGGCGAACGCGACCTTTTACTTAAATTGACACTGCTTATTAGCGCCATAGCCAAAAAAACAATAAAATAACTGGCGTTGGCCGGTGCTTGTAGCGGAAAGTCCACCGTCATATGAATTAACATACCCATGATTGCCATTAAACTGGCAAACGCCGCACCTTTGTACATCACACTTTTGCGCTTTTTGATAACCGCAATTGCAGCAAAAAAGCAAAGCAACACAATGGCAACTAAACATAAAAAACTCAGCACGCCATATTCGATCAACATTTGCAGATAATCGTTATGAGCTTGGTCATAAAAGGCGTATACATCGGCTTTTTTGTAGGACGGAAACACGCTATAAAAACTGCCGCCACCGCTACCCATTAACGGAAAATCAGCCACAATAACTGAGGCATCAATCACCACTTCGTCACGGGCTTCTTGAACTAAACTGGTTTGAATTAACCGGTCTTGTACTTTGTCTAGTCCAAACCAAGAACTGACTATCAATAGATCGATTATAAGCATACTGCCGACTAAAATACTTAGGCCTCTTGAACGGTTTTTATCTGCAAAAAGCGCATAGATACTCACTAACGTTAGGGCAGCGAAAAAAGCAGTGTTGCCCATTCTTGAGCGTGACATCACCAGGGCAATAACCATAATGGCTAAACAAATTCTTATTAGGGCTTTATTTCCTAGCAAACTTGACACAATTGCCCTAGACCAATCTCGGCGCGACATCGACTGGTTGGTATTTAAGCCTGCGATAATCAAGCCAATACCGGCAGATAAGCACAGCATAATAAAGTTAGCAAAGTGGTTTTTATACACAAAACTGCCAGTTGCAGACTCTGCAACTGGAATATTGAAAATCAAACTGAAATGAGTACCAAGCAATATTTCTAAAATGCCATAAAGGCCCTGCAAAGACCCAACAATTACCATAAGGGTAAGTACTTTTTTCACTCTTTTTTCGTTATCAATCAATATTAAGCTGCACAAAAACAACCCAAAATAGGTATAACTTTTTAATAAACTCACCTTACTCTGACCTATGTCGGTACTTAGATACAGGCGCTGAGCATCAGGGGATAAATTTGCATTAGGCGACAGTAAGTTAATGATAAATTCAGGCAGCGGAATAATCTGTAAGCTGGCAAGTACTAGAAAAACCACCCAGATTAAAATAACTTTCTTAAACTTTTTTAAGCCTAAAAAATCCACATTTTTGTTTAAGAAGATACAGCCTAGCAGCAGCATAAAAATCGAAATTTGTAAAATACTCCAAGCCCAAGGTCTATTTGACCCTAAAGGTAAAGGAGCCCAAAACAATATCCCTAAAAGGAGTAAAAACAATATGGAGTGGAGTGAATATTTCAAAGCAAAGATGCAACTTGGTCTTTTAAAATTTTTAATGATTCTAACCGTTTGTTCAACAAAAAGGCCATAGTATTCAAATGACGTTAATAAAGCGCGTTACGAGTAGCAACATTAGCATCACGGTAATCGTAAGGGCCAAGCTTTTTCCTTGGACTTAACACGTCATGCTAATGAATTTATTCACAGCCACAAAAAAGCCAAACATCTGTCTGGCTTTGGTTATTTTTTACATTATCTAATGATTAATTAGTTGATGCTGTGGCATCACCACCACCTGTTCCGCCAGCACCAACACCTACACCAACAGGAGCAGCCAAGGCTAGGTCTACTGGGCCACCGGCAGCCGTTGCTTCACCTATCGATGTTGGATCCGCTCCAGCCGTAATGGCTGCTAATAACGCGTCACTTGAATTCATTTCGCCACTCATGACTGCGGCATTGATCACTTCTTGTGCAAAATCAGGATACAAAGCCACACTAAGATTAATAATATTGATGATATTTTCAGGTGAATTTTCTATGCTTACTTTAGTGGCATCGAATAAATTATTGGTGGTGACCATAAGACGCATAAATTCGACAGTTGACCGTTTATCTGCAGAGACTACTTGAGAAGCCTTGGCAGTGAGTAAGGTACTTGTTTCGCTTAACGAACTGTTTATGACTGATCTACTGGAGCTAAATAGCGTTTCACCATTTAACATTAAAGACTGAATTTCTTCATGTAGTCTTGTTCCGGGCTGGTTTTGGTTACCGTAAGCAAGTACACCTACACTTTCGTCTTGAGCCAAAACGACATTCGATAACATACTAAAAAGTACTAAAAATGTTGAAAATATTCTTCTCATGGAACTTCCTTTATATAGAAGATTAGATTTACGTTACTGCATTTTTCCGCAATCTGCAGATTGAACAAAAAACATAAAACTACAAAGTAATGTCTAGAAATTAATTACGCATTATACATGCCATTGTTTAGTTAGTGCTATTTTAAAAAATAAAAACCTTTTAAATCAGTAAATAGTGAACCGAGTAATAAAACCCCTAGAATGACACCTTTTTAATGTGTAAAAAAAGCTGACATATGAAAGTTCAACAGCCCCTAGTTCTCAATACTCTGTGGCCTACCGACAAAATAGCCTTGAATATAATCAACATGCATAGCTTGTAACATAGTGGCTTCTTGCTCAGTTTCTATTTTTTCAGCAATCACTTTGATATTCAGTCCATGGGCAATGTTAACTAAAGAGTGCACAAAAAGTTGATTGTCTTTTTCGGTATGAATGTTTTTTGTAAATCGCCCATCGAGTTTCAAATAATCAGGCTTTATTGCACGTAAATGGGTGATAGAGGCTATTTGCGCACCAAATCGCTCAATCGTAATTTTTACTTTTAAGTTTTGTACTTTAGCAATAAAGCTTAAAAAATTGTGGGTATCAGCAAATAGGCAACGCTCTGGTATTTCTAGCACTAACTCGGTGCGCTGCGCACCGAGTTGAGTCAGTTGAGTGAGCAGCCATACCTGAAACGACGGCTTAAGCAATGACAAGCGAGAAATATTGAGGCCAACATTGCCATTATGATTTAACAGCTTTTTAAATGCGCATCGCACTAATAATTCATCCAGTTTTTCAGAGAAGTCCAGCCTAATAGTCGCCGGAATTAACTCAGCCATAGGTAAATATTGCTCACTCTGGGGATCAGGAAAACGAGCGAGCCATTCCTGATAAATCTCATCTCCTGAAAATGACTTAATCGGTTGACCGATAAAATGGGCAGTATCGTCAGCTAACAAAGCTTTGATTTGTTCACGCCAGGTATCGTGACTTTTAACGGTTTGAAGTTGATCCACTGCCTGCCATTTTAGCTGGCTAAGTGTCGCTTGGGTGAGGGCACTATCAACTTGTTCTAAAATGACTTTTTTATTGTCGCCACAGGTAAAACTGCCAACACCAATATGTGCAGTGCCTGATTCGTACTCAAACTTTTCAATCCCATTACATTTATCGATAAGTTGTTGGCACAAGGCCAAACACTTCACTTCGTCAATATCTTCAAGGATTAGCGCAAAGTCAGCGCCATTCAAGCGATACATAGTAAAGTGCATATCTTGTTGGTTTAAATGCTCGTTTAACAGGTCACAGACCATTTTAATGTAGGCATCACCCTCTAAAAGCCCTAAGTTGCGATTGACCTGATTTAAGCTACTCAAGCGCACAAGCATCAAAAAACCAATAGAATGTTGTTCAGGATCTTCGAGCATTTGTTCGAAAGCCAAGTCAAAAGCCCGCCTATTGCCCACTTTGGTTAAACCATCAGAATAAGCGAAGTCGCGGTAACGTTCTGTTTGGTTGGATAACCGAGTAAACAAATCGCTGAGTCGTTCTGACATGCGATTAATGGCATCAACAATAATCCTTAACTCTAAGGTTTTTGGCTTCAAATTTAACTTGTCGAACTTTTGCTGACTAATTGCCTCTGCCTGTTGAACCACAGCCATAATAGGAATAGTCACCATGCGAACTAAAAACCACACCAACACCAATCCAACCAAAAACACTAACAAAATCAACCTAAATGAATCGAGCGCATTATCCCACAATTGCCCATAACCTATCCCTGGATTACTTTGCACCGAAAGTTGTCCAGCGATAGTCCAACCATCGTTTATTTCTGTTTGCCGAACAGGGGGAGTTAGCGGGAACATATCAATAAACCAACTAGGCACATGCTCTAAAGAAACGGGATTGTGCTTTTCTATTAGGATTTTGCCCTCGTTATCTTTTAGTACGATAGAGCTGTAATAACCACGATCAAAAATCGCATTAATCATGGTGTCTATCAACGACACATCTTCATCGCCAATATAAGGGGTGATCGACATACCCAACGACGTGGCCGTATCTTGCGCATGAGATGTAAGCTGCTGCTCGATAAAGTTTTTTGTATTGCTAACATTTATCCATAGGGCACCAATAAAAAGTGCCAAAAATATAGCAAATAAGCTGAGAACAAGCTGTCTCGACAAGGGCATATTATTTATCCTCATTAGTATTTAATTCTTGCATCATGCGTTTATTTAAATCTTCCCAAAGGCCGTTATTACCGCCTTTTTGAACCTGTTTACCTTGGCCTTGTTCTTTAGCCAGCCACAAACCATCACCGTTAAAACTATAAACGGGTTGCAAGTCGCGGCGCTGGTTAGCGGGTAAAATATCAGGATTCAGATTATCGAGTACCAAAGGAATTGCGTTAGGCGTTTCGTAATAGGCCAGCACCATATGCGCCATATTGTAACGCAGGGCTTTAACGTACATTAAGCGCAGTTTTTCTGTTGGCACCCCTAATGCGCGTAAACTAAAATATTTAGCAATACTAAAGTCTTCACAGTCACCGCCATTTGTCGCCAAAAACTCAACGGGCGTTGCCCAATAATCATTTTTGTTCCAATGAGTTAAGTCATCAACAAAGTATAAACGATTAAAAAACTGGTTTACTTCGTAAAGCTTATCAGCGGTGCTTACATCATCGTTTTGTGCAATCAAGTGTTGCCAATCTCTGACTCTTTTTGATGCATCAACCCCAAAGCGTACCTGCACTTTTTGAAATAGTGCCTCGTTAAACAAAAACGTAGCTTTAGCGCTTAGGTGAAAAACAACCCAAAATACAAACAATGTTCGAACCACATTTACAACCCGCATTTTATATTTGTATGCTCGCTAAAGTCGCAGTAACAGAACCACAAGCCTTAAAAAAACCCAGAATATTGTACATTGTCATAATTGCTACTTAGTCCATGTTTACCTTAGGTGCCAGATAATACTTTACTCACAGAATATTTATCAAAATATTAATAATTCGAAAAATAGTTAACTTGGTATTAACATTGCTTAAAAAAACTCAAAAATAGCCAATGGCAAGTAGAGTTACTTGTGGATTTTCGATAAACTGCCTCTGAAAATTTGAGAGAGCGGCAGCTCATCACGGAAGCGTAAGATAAAAGTAACATGGAAAACAATGTCAGAGTGTAACGGTAAGGTTATTGCGTTTGTAATTAATTCTCTTGAAGGTGGGGGGGCAGAACGCGTTATTTGCAATTTGTTGCACACCATGCAAAGTACATTTGTTGCGCAAAATTGTAAAGTTTACCTTGTTCTGCTGGATAATTTACCAGAACAACAGCAATGTCCCGATTATGTGGAAAAAATCACACTCAACAGTCAGTGTAAGTTAGTCACCAGCTATCTTCAGTTCAACCAATGGATGAAAAATATTCAGCCAGACATTCTGGTTAGCTTTTTAACCCGCAGCAATATAGTTACAACCCTTATCGGAAAGCGCCATAATATTTCAACTATTATAAGCGAACGGGTGAATACCAGTAGCCATTTTGCAACAGCACGCAGTGGGTTTATCAGTAAATTAATGGTCAAAGCGGTTTATCCTAAAGCAACGTTTGTAGTGCCAGTATCTCAAGGGGTAATGCGTGACTTGGTGCAAAACTACGCAGTACCTGAAGCAAAATGCACAGTGATGTACAACGCATACGACCAAACTTTATTGGCTGAAAAAGCCAATCAAGTCGTGTCAGATTTACCCACACAGCCCTACCTAATTGGCATTGGGCGCTTAATGCCCAACAAAAATTTTAGTTTGCTAATTAATGCTTTTGCCAAAAGTAACAGCCAACGAGACTTAGTGATCCTAGGGCAGGGTCCTGAATTACCAGTTTTAACTAATTTAGTTAAAACTCTTGGTTTAGAAAAAAGCGTACATTTACTGGGATTTAAAGAAAACCCTTACCCCTATTTAAAAAATGCTGACTACTTGGTATCAACCTCAAATGCAGAAGGATTCCCTAACGGCATCGCCGAAGCCATGTGTTTAGGTAAACCCGTTATAGCCACCAACTGCCAATCTGGTCCAGCTGAAATATTAACCGGCGACGATAATCAGCAAACCAATAGCTACCTGTGTGCAGACCATGGGATTTTATGCCACGTTAATAATGTAGAGGCAGTAAGCCAAGCAATTAATGCGATAGAAGCGCAGGGTGAAATTGAAGATTACCAGCAGAAGAGTTTGAAAAGAGCTGCTTCTTTTTCGTATGACGCAATGCAAAGTACTTTTAGTCAGCTTTTGAATGCTGCATTTCAATCAAAAGTGAAATAGTCGTTATGTTTGAGTTAGTCAAAATCATTATGGCCGTTACTAGCATGGTTATAATGTTGAAAGCTTGGAAAAACATTTCGAACAAATATTTACACTTCGTTATGGCTGCGCTTTGGTTGCGATATACCTTGTCAGCTTTTCATCAAATCACCTACGATCCACTCATTGCAGGCTTTTCGATCAATGCGCTAGGCTCAATTTTTGTGGTGGCTATAGGTATTGTTATTATTCCTAACTTCAGCTTTCGACTGCGCCACTATTTAATATTTTACTGCTTTTTTGCCATCATATTAGTCAGTGGTGTCGTTAACGCAGAATACATAGGCCTAATTAATGTATTGGTTAAATGGGGTTACTTCTTTGTAATTAGCGCAGCGCTATTTCTTGCGTTACGAATGTTACCAACAACACAGGTATTTAAAGCGCTATTGGTCCCGTTTTTTCTGCCCGTTTCATTACAAATATTGTCTATCATTTTGGGGGAAGCAAAAGCAGCTGAGAATGATGGTTCTGCCAGTTTTATTGCTGGTTACAACCATGAAGCTGCATTTTCGATGATCATTGTTGGTTTTATTTTGGTTCTAGGTTGGCTAGAGCGAAAAACCATTAAGTTTCATTCATTATTATTTTTTGGTGCTGTCTTCTTATTGGTTTTAGTTAATTACCGAACATCAATGCTGGCTGTACTACCTGTAGTGTTTATCTTTATTTTAACCATGTTAAGTGAGCGTTTTGACGCAAAGTATAGGTTGCCTATTTTTGCCTTCGCAGCCATACCGATTATATTGGTCGGTTTGGTTATTTCATCTAGCCTTGCTGAACGTTTTAGCGATATATCCCTTGTACTCAACAACCTTAGTAATTTAATCAAGGCTCCGGAATATTATACTGATGCTGAACAAGATATATTTTCCGCCAGAGTGTATTTGTGGAGTCAGTATTTAACTGCTTTTAGCCAAGCTGACTTTCTACACAAAATGGTCGGGTTAGGACCAGAGTCGTGGTCTGGAGTATTTGATAAATATGCTCACAATGCTTTTGTTTCATATATTTATGAATACGGTTATTTAGGAACTACAGCATTTTTATTGATGAATTTTTATTTACTTAAACAGGCCTTAAATAATCAATCAAAAATATTAGGCAGAAAGTTATTTTTTTCAATTCTTGGTTTGATGATCATGAGTTTGTCTACCATGCCACTGTGGAATATTGAGGGATTAATTTGTTATGCATTGATTGCAGGAGCAACTTTTGCGAACGGGAACCAACCCGTTGAGCGCAACGGTTAATATAGTTGTAATGAGCAGTATAAATAGTTTTTAGTTGGAATTTATAGATTGTGATTATAAGAATGAGAGGGTGGTAGTAGAGTGAAATTGTGTGCAATTGGATTAAGAGGTATACCAAATGTGATGGGAGGAATTGAGTCCCACTGTCAGCAGTTGTACCCTCGATTAGTAAGTGAAGGAGTAGACGTTACAATTTTGGCGAGATCGCCTTATGTCGATGCTAAAACTTACGATTTCGAAGGCGTTACTATACAGCCCGTATGGTCTTTAAGACATAAGTTTCTAGAGACATTTATACATACCTTTGTTGCGATTTTTTACGCGCGGTTGTATGTTCATCCCGATATCATTCACCTTCATGCGGTGGGGCCTGCTCTTTTTACGCCTTTGGCGCGACTGCTGGGTATGAAGGTTGTCGTGACACATCATGGCGCAGATTATGATAGACAAAAGTGGAATACCTTCGCCAAAACGATTTTAAAAACCGGTGAGTTCATGGCTGTGAAGTTTGCAAACCGCGTTTTAGTCGTTGGTAAAAGCCTAACCAATGATTTGAAGCTAAAATATCCCACTCAAAGCTATAAAATTGATTTTGTCCCAAATGGTGCTCTCGCCGATTTTGATTCAGATGTTAGTGATGACGATTTAAGCAGTACAGAGTTGGGATTAAGCAAACACAATTATATTGTTACTGTAGGGCGTCTTGTGCCTGAAAAAGGTTTTCATGATTTGGTTGCAGCGTTCAATATGACTGATAGTGATCTTAAACTAGTCATTGTAGGAAAAGCCGATCACGAAGATGAGTACTCAGCCAAGCTACTGTCACAGGCTTCAGATAAGGTGATATTTGCCGGACGCCGTGAAGGTAAACAACTAAAGGCTTTGTATAAATTCGCTAAATTATTTGTTTTACCCTCTTATCATGAAGGTTTACCCATTGTTGCACTCGAGGCCATTAGTGCTAACACGCCAGTTCTCTTAAGTGATATCAAACCTAACTTAGATATGGAATTAGATGCTTCAAATTATTTTAGTTTGGGTGACCAAGCCGATTTAGGCAGAAAACTTTTAACGGATATAAATAGAGCTCCTCGTGATGAAATATTAAGCCGTTACAGTTGGAGTAAAATTGCTACACAGACAAAATTATTACTTTCAATGGCAGTTGGCAAAGATATTGAGTCAAAGTGAAATGAATCATTTATATACTGAAGAATTGAAAATTTCGGTCGTAATTATTACCTGTGAACGCCCTGATTACCTCAACGTATCCCTTAAAAGTGTATTTGAACAAAAATTTCAACCTTTTGAAGTAATAGTAATTGATGATTGTTCAGCAGCAGATTACCTGCCGGTGCTAAAGCAATTTTCTGATAAAAAAATAAATTACCAAAGGCTTAGTGAAAGGAGTGGCGCCAATGTAGCAAGAAATACTGGAGTTTCATTATCGATTGGTGATGTGGTTGCATTTTTAGACGACGATGATGCTTGGCTTAGCGATTTTTTGGGGTCTCATTCTGAACACTATTTACAAGATAAAAGTATTGGTGCATTAATCTGTGGTCACAAAATAATGAGTAATACGAGTATCGTAAATATCAATCCTCTAACGGTAATCACTGAAGATGAATTGCGCCATGGAAACCGTTTTTCTGGTATGAGCGGTTTTAGTGCAAAACGCTCAATTATGCTCAAGCACCACTTTGATACTGAATTAAAAAACGGTCAAGACTGGGATCTTTTTGTCCGCTTAGTACAACACAATATTAAATTTGTGAATATCACTAAAAGCCTATTTTTATATAGGTTGGCTACAGCTGGAGGGATTACTGCAAAAGCCAAAGAAATGCTAATTGCGGATATTGAACCAAGATTACAGTCAGCAAAAAAACACAAGGTTTGGCTTGGCGACAAGTTCTATAAAAAACGTGTGGCTGAACAAGTTTTAAGTTTTTTACCGCTTAAAAAAAACAAGTTGTCTTGGATTAGAAAATCGATTGAATTGGTTGGCTTAAGCGCTACTTTCAGCTCATTACTGCATCAAGTTAAACGCAAATTGTTGAATTAATATTTTAATTATTATCTAAATATTGGTGGGTTAAATGAAAGAAAAATTGAAAAAGAGAACTTTATCGTTCCTTGAGCGTTATCCTCGAGTTGTATTTATTCATGTACCAAAATGCGCTGGAGTATCAGTTTATAGCTCAATTTACTCTGCACTCTATCCTTCTTTTTTTAAAACCACCCCATTGACTGAAATCATTGATTTAAAAAATAGTAAAAAGTGTGAAGAGCTCTTAGATATTGACATGATGAAATCGCGAGAAGTCATTATGGTCAATTATCTCAATAATCCATTTAAACGATTTGTTACTGGTCACTGTTATGCAGCACCAAAAGTAGTAGATGCTTTCTACGCTCAATGGGATTTCTTGACAGTGTTACGAGATCCTGTCGATAGATTTATTTCTGAATATGTTTACAACCGCTTTAAAAAATCAGATTGGGTTAAAGTAAATATGGATGTCGAAGAATATTTGACCACTGATGTTGCTAGCGCACAAGGCATGACGTTGACTAGATATTTTTCTGGCATGACCAACCAACAACTCTTAGTTACTGAGCAACAAAAAGTAGTGGAACTAGCTTTATCTAATTTGACCAAATTTAAAAGTGTTGGCTTTGTTGATGACCTAGAAAATTGGAGCCATGAGTTATCAAGGTTGTATAACAAAAAAATTCCGTTCAAAAATAAAAACGCTAGTCCAAATAATACAATGTTTGCTGATATTAAAAATAATAGTGATTTAACCCAAAAAATTAGACAACTATGTGCTGTAGATATTGCGATTTATGATGAAGCAAAAAAGATGTTTGGATAGCGGTTTATTTAGCTGTGTTTGAAATACTTGCAAAAATGAATACAAGATAACTTAGATAGAGTAATGGATGCTAAATAAAAAAGTTTTTTACTTTCCGTTTAATAATGCCAACCAATATGTTGATATTTCTAAAGAAAGTATTTCAGACAGTGGTTTTAATGTACTGAATTTCAAGAAATTATTTAACATCAAAAACATATTTGATAGAAAGAATAATGTAGCAGTGCTTAATTGGTATGAAGACCGATTGTATCAAAAAAGATTCGGCAAGCTCAGAGCGTTGATTGAGCATTTTGTTGTGTTTTTGCAACTGATTTTAATGCGGTTGTTTGCCAGCCATATTATTTGGGTTAGGCACAATTTTAAACCGCACAATAGGGCGACGCGGCCTTTTACCCATAAACTTACCTGTGGGGTATTGAATCTGCTTGCTACTAAAATAGTTACTCTTGAAAAAACAGAATCTTTCAACTCAACAATTATACCGCATCCTCTGTACCGAAATGACGATGAAATGTTGCATGATATTAGCCGAGTAGAACCTGACAGCTTTGAAGTCGATTATCTTTTTTTTGGTACCATAAAACTTTATAAACGTTTAGATGAATTATTAATGCTATGGCCACAAGATACGTTTTTAAAAATAGTCGGGTATTGTCAAGATAAGGCCTATGTGAAAAAGATAAAGGCTATTATTTCAGACAAAAATTTAAATGTAGATTGGCAAAATGAATATGTTAGCGAACAGTATTTAAATGAACTTCTCGCTAAAACGCGTTTTGTGTTTATGCCCCATAGCGACGGTGCAATGATTTCTTCTGGTACATTTTATCAAGCCATTAATTTTGGTATTAATATTGTTTGTTTTGATTCTTTTTATGCGAGAGACAAAAAAGATAAACATGATTTTGTTCATATAGTTTCAAAAGATAACTTAGAGGCCGATTTGCTAAAACTTGTGCCGCAGCCCTCAAAAGTTGTAATGCGCGAGGCGTTAACTTGGTACGGCAGAAAAACAATCGCTCAAGCTTGGAATGACCTTTTACCTAAAATAGAGAAACCATGACTTTTGTTGTGACAAAGTGCTTAGCAGCATTTGATTACTTAGGCCTGATTGGACTATCAATAGTAACCCCAATGCTTTTTCAAGCATCATAAATTAAATAG
>Ga0115567_10000488_pt1 | contig 38760 bp, 32 predicted proteins | sample COGITO_mtgs_1204_2_FD_88679 | JGI IMG/M metagenome (GOLD analysis project Ga0115567, IMG submission 88679) | Pelagic marine microbial communities from North Sea - COGITO_mtgs_120412 | ecosystem: Environmental > Aquatic > Marine > Epipelagic | place: Germany:Helgoland, sampling site Kabeltonne...
TCCTTGCCTTCATTGTCAGTAGCAATAAGACTAACTTGATAAAGATCGTTAGCAAGGGATGCACTGGTGATCACAAAATTATTCGCCCCATCAACTGAACTTGCGCCATTATCAAGGCTGCCATTTACCCCAGCAAAACTCGCGCTGACCAAAGCCACAGTACCTTCAGTATCCACAGCTTTGCCGCTAACCACTATTTGATTGCCAGACAGACTTACCTGAATATTACTAAGGACTGGACCTGCATTACGATCAACCCTTTGGTTATTAGTTGCAAAATATTGCCCCAGATATTCAGCGTAATTAATGCTGCTGCCGTTTATATATGAACCAGTGGCGCCTTGACCTCCCGACCATGCATGATCAACGCCATTGAACCACAATTTTGATACACGTCCGTTTTGCCAAAGCGTTTCATCGCCTGTGCGCCCCGCGCCTTCGGTAATAGTATTACTGCCAGGTAACTCACTTACATTGTATAAGTCTGCCATACCTTCGGCGTTTTGGGTGTTGTAACACAGGTTTACTGTCGAATCCTGATCCCCTTGGGCAATCGATACAATTTGACTAGAAAAATGGCTGGAATACGACCCAGCATATTGTTGACATCGAGCTTGTACATTTGCTGCTTCACAAGGACCGAGTGCGCCATTGGAGCTGGTGCCAATACTGGGGCCGGCGCTGATTCCCATGCCAGCGAAAATATCAGGAGCCAAGCAAGCTGTAGTGTTGGCGAAGGCTGCACCTGAAGATAGACCTGCGATATACACCTGATCTGGATCAATTCCACGGTTATTATCACCTGTTAGAGTATTGGCCAAAGATATAAGATTCTTATAATCACCACTGCTGCGAGACTTAGTCCCTTGCCAATATGACCAGCAACTGAAACCGGCTTTATTCATCGCATCTGGCACAGCGATCACTATGCCGTGGTTCTCAGCAGCAGACTCTAAATTTGCTGTTAAGTAAGCATCGACAGACTGCACGCAACCATGCAGCACAATCATTAATGCCTTTCCCTGTCCAATTGACGAGCTGCTGTCGGGTGTATAAATATTAACTTTGTTAAAGCCACCCAAAGATTGGTTATTTTGCCAACTACCAGCAAACACGTTACTACAAAGAAAGAGTGCGCCTACAACAGGCAGCCAAATTAAAGCCTTACTAAGGCCTTGTTTAATCATCATAATATGCTCCAAAATATTTTTATTATTACGTCATGGAATATTAACCAAGGCACAACGGCAGAAAATGTACTCTATGTACTTAAGGTTAATTATTTAGTGCAGGGAAGACTATAGGTGCTTAAAGATTAAACAGATGTAGGTATTTAGTACTATGGCAGGTTGATGTTTTATGCAATACAAAGATGTACTTCATATAAATGAGTGATTGTCATTCCGTGACTTTTTAGCATGACATCCCTGTCATCTACCTCGTTTTATAGCATTTCAAATGTACGTGAAAAGATTAGGCTTCTTCACCGACCATTCTTTTGGCTTGTTCAACAATTAGCTCGCAAGAAGGTAATACTTCAAAACTGGCTAACCCAAGGGGAATAAAGCTGTCATGGGCTGTTATGCGTTCAATTTTTCGCTTTGAATAATTAACATCGTGTTCAATTAATAAGGTGAATAACGCTTCGCTAATGGATCCTGTTTTGCGACATTCATCTACTATCAGCACATTTTTTATATCACCGATTGCAGTTACTATGGCCTTTTCGTCTAGTGGAGCCAGCCAGCGTAAGTCAATTACAGTACAGTGAATATCTGACTCAGCTAGTATTTTTTCAGCCTGACGACTCAGATAATAACCGTTGCCATAACTGATAATACACAGGTCTTTGCCCTTGCCAAAACAACCTAGTTGCCCTGTTTTAATGGGCGTAGCCTGACTTGCTTGTATATAATCAAATGACCAAAGTGCATCACCTTCTTGATGTAGATCTTTTTTCATATATAGCGCAATAGGCTCTATAAAAATAACCACACGTTGTTCTTCTTGAGCCAACCTGAGTGACTCTCTGAGCATTTCCACGGCATCGGCACCGTTTGACGGGCAGGCAATAATTAACCCAGGAATATCACGAAATACCGCAAAAGAGTTGTCGTTGTGAAAATGCCCACCAAACCCACGTTGATAGGCTAAGCCTGCAATCCTGATAACCATAGGGTTAGTGAATTGCCCATTAGAAAAGAAAGGCAAAGTAGCGGCTTCACCTCTAATTTGATCTTCAGCATTGTGCACGTAGGCTAAAAATTGAATCTCAGGCATGGGTAAAAATCCATTGTGAGCTAAGCCAATGGCCATGCCTAAAATCGACTGTTCATCCAGTAAAGTATTGATGATCCTTTGCGGTCCGAATTTGTCTGATAATTTACTGGTGACATTATATACGCCGCCTTTTTTACCAATATCTTCACCACACATCACAATATTTTGTTGCTCGGCCATTAAATCGAGCATGGTCCAGTTTAATAATTTGGCGAGGTGTTGTTTCTTGGTTAAGTTATGCTTTTCATGGCTAAATAATTGATTGCGCTCGGCTGGCGATACCTTAGTGCGATAAACCTTGTGCAATTTGGGCGGGATAATACTGTGTTTGATTTTTTCCGCGCAAGTTAGCTTGGGCTTGCTGATCACTTGTTGGCTGATGTCTGCAACCGATGCTTCTACTTGTTTATATAAATCGATAATTTGCTGGCCTTCGAGGCAGTTGTGCTTCAACAACAAAGCGGCACTAAACAGCAAAGGGTCATGGGCTTCGGTATCTTCAATATAGGCATTACTACGGTAGGTAAATTCAGAATCTGACCCTGCATGGCCCAGTAAACGCACAGTTCGCATATGTAAAAATACTGGTTTGCGTAGCTTTCTGGCAATGGCGGCGGCTTGTTGGGTTTTGTAATAAGTGTCGAGTAAATCTAAGCCATCACACTGCATATAATGCAGCCCCGCTCTATGTTCAAAATTAGCCTGAACCCAACCTTTAGGGGTAGCCGTTGAGATACCAATGCCGTTATCTTCACAGATAAATACTATGGGGATAGGCACTGACTGATACGCAGCCCATGCCGCAGCATTAATAGCGCCTTGTGCTGTGGAGTGATTCGACGAAGCGTCACCAAAATTGCAAACCACCACAGCGTCTTTTGCCAAAATGTTATCAACATTTACCTTTCGCGACAGACTTATGCTGAAAGCTGTTCCTACAGCTTTAGGCAAGTGCGATGCTATGGTGCTGGTTTGCGGCGGAATAAACAGGCTCTTACTACCCAAAACTTTGTGCCTACCACCAGAAATAGGATCGTCAGAGGACGCCGCAAAACTCAGCAACATATCGTACAAAGGCGTTTGTCCGGGCACTTGTTTCGAGCGTTGAATAACAAAAGCACCACTTCTGTAATGTAAAAAAGCCATGTCATCAGGCCTAAAAGCCAAGGCACAAGCCGCATTACCTTCATGGCCAGCACTACCTATAGTATAAAAACTTTGACCTTGTTTTTGCATCACTCGTGACTGAAAATCCAAGTGGCGACTCATAACTTGTGATTCGAATAGGTCTATCAATTGTGTATTTGACAAACCTACCTCAGCAGGCGTGAATGCAGAGCTTACAACAGGTAAAGAATCAGACTGTAGCGCCTTAATAATTTGTTGTTTAACCTTAATATTACGATCTTGCATCATGCTGTTACGCCTTAAATCTACCGCTAAGAAAATGGCCGTAAGCCAGTTAGGATTGGCTTAAGATAAAATTGCACAAATCATAAGCATTATTTAGCTAAAGGAATAATATTAATAATCTTTATTTGCTATAGTTTTTACCTATATCAAATATATGGCTATACAACTTGGATTTACGTGCATTAGAGTATTTTGTGGCTACCTACGAAACAGGAAGTTTAAGCGCGGCGTCAAAGAAAAAATTTGTCGCTCAGCCTTCTATATCCTCATCTTTAAAACAATTAGAAAGCAGTTTATCGACCAGTTTATTTGTGCGCCATGCTAGGGGCGTTCAGGCTACGCATGCGGGTGAGCAACTTTATCCTTTAGCCAAACAATTATTAGATCAAGCCGCCGCTATTCGAGATGTTTTTAGCACCGATACTACAAAAACCCCCTTTAGGTTGGGGTTGATTAAAGGACTCGGCGTAGCGCAAATGAGTGACTTGCTGGGTAGGTTTACCCGTTCAGTTGACGCTTTAGAACTAACTTTGGTTTCTCAAGATGAGCCATGCCAAGCACGGATCATTAGCCGTGACTTACAGCTAAACAACGAACAATTTGTGCCAATGTGGCAGGAAGAATATCAATTAGCGATCCCTTTAGATCATGCATTGGGTTTGATCGACAGCGTCAATATATTGGACCTTCAGGATGTGGCGTTTGTCCAACGAAGCCCCTGTGAAGGCTGGGTTTATTTGAAAAAAGCCCTTAGTAATGCCAATGTCAGGGTAGATACCAGAGCAAAAATACAAACTATCGAATATGCCTTAGGTTTAGTGAAAGCGGGTTTAGGTTGTGCCTTTATTCCCGTGTCTGAGGATATTGTTAAACATCAAAATATTCACTTTAAACCCATAAAAGACTTGTCCATTTCACGGGAAATTGGCTTAGGTTATATGCATGATTCTGACACCGTTAAAGTGTTGCAAGCTTTAGCCAGATCATAATCGAGTTAAGTGACGTTTAGGTAACTATTAAATCTAAAGCCAATTGTAATCGTAATAACTCACTCGTTGATGGGATGCCAAAACGTAACGCATTTTTTTCATCACATAATCTGACATAAATGCCTTGCTGACATAACTGGTCAAATATCACTTCTGCGTGTTCACATTTAACGGTTTGAAAAAGGGCGGTTCCCTTTGGCGTTTGATTAAATGTTTTTTGTAGCAGTTTTTCAAGTTGATGGCTGAGTATCGTCAGTTGCTTGCGCTGTTGACCTTGCCACTTTTTGTTATTTAGAGCTTGTTGCCCAATATATTGAGCAGGGCCATTAATATTCCAAGGACCCAAATGTGTCTTGAAAATCTCCAGCCATGGATCAGTAGCCGCCACAAACCCCAAGCGTAGACCTGCTAAACCGAAGAATTTTCCAATCGAGCGTAATACCATCAAATTTGGGCGGTTAGCATTCCGAATAAAGGAGTGTTGTGGCGTGCAATCCATAAAAGCTTCATCGATGATCAACAGACCATTTTTTTGTTGAACTTGGTTAAATAATTCTTCGACTTGTGGGTAAGAAAAAAGTCTTCCACTTGGATTGTTAGGGTTGATCAATACCACAATATCTTGTTGCTTTAGTTGTTTAAGTGTTGCAACTTCTCCATAAAAAAGGGTCTCATATCCCGCCCCTTGCCAAGCTTTGCGATGCTCTTGATAACCTATTTCTGGCAACCATACGCGGCTATTAGCATAATCTTGCTGTGCGGCAACGTGAGGTAGTATTTGGATAATGACTTGGCTGCCAGAAATAGCCAGCAAGTTATCGGTTTGATAATAATCTGCTGCAGCAGATTGCAGCGCATTGCTTGGCTCGGGTAATCGTTGCCAGATATCCCCAGGTATTGCTGGAATGGGATAACTAACAGGGGCAATACCAGTAGATAAATCCAACCATTGCTGAATAGGAATAGCATATTTTTTGGCTATATCAATCAATTGGCCACCATGAACCAATGGCACGCTATTTTTTACAAGATTGGCCATTACACTATCTGCCATAATATTCCCATTGCTAATACTGACAGCACCCACCACCCACTTGCATGTTCGACTAGTCGAATGCTAGTGGGAATGTCGCCTAAGGTAACGGCTCTGCCTGTACCAAGCACGGGTCCTTCCATTATTTTGCCATGATAGCTGGCACTGCCACCGATACTAAACCCCAACACTTGGGCCCCCACCGACATACACAAACCCCCATTTTTGCTTTTATACTTTTGGCTTTGTTGCCAGGCACACAGCAATATGCGTTTTATTTTGCCCAAAGGACGAACTTGTACACCGTAAGCCACACAAGTGGCGCAAGCGCTGAAGAAACCTAATAAGTCATCTAACCTCGCTGCGCACCAGCCAAAATGCAAAAAGCGTGGTGTTTTGTAACCCCACATGGCGTCCAATGTATTTATAAGTCGATGTAAAATAACCAAAGGCGCCCCACCTAATAGAAAATAAAACAAACTCGCCAGCACGGCATCGTGACCGTTTTCTAACACTGACTCTACTGTTGCTCGTGTCATGTCTTGTTGTGACATATCTTGCGTATCTCGACTTACAATAAACCCCGTAAAGTGTCGAGCGCTTGCTAGATCATTGTGTTGTAAGGGGAGGTGTATTTGTTGCGCATGCTCTGCAAGGCTGCGTTGCCCGATCGCCAGGTACAATACTAAGGTTTCTAGTAACCAAAAAAGTGGGGTAGGCTCACTTAAGATAAAAAATACTATGGGAAGTGGTAACACTAGCGAAAGGCAAGCAAGGGAGCCCAAAATGCGACTTCTAGGATATTTGGGCAGATGACACTTTGCTTCAATAAAGTGGGCCACTTTGCCAAAACCAACCAACGGGTGCCAACGTGAAAATTCCCCCAACAGTCTATCTAGTAACAAAGCACCAGTCATCTGTAAGGCGATAATCAGTAAGCTGTTCATGCTTGATCCCAGATAAAATTATCCACCACTTTTATAAACCGCAAGTGCCGGCCATTTTCCACGGTTTTAGGCGTTGTGTGTATGCTCAGTAAACAATCTATGGCATCACCATGGCTGATGAGTAAGATATTTCCGGTGAGGTGTTTTTGGCTAAGCAACTTTAGTTGTTTCGTCATGCGAGTTCGCACCGCATTAGTCGACTCAGCTCCATTACAGGGCAATAAATCAGGTTGTAAATAACACTGCTGTTTGAAACGCTCAAATGAGGGTAATTGAAAAATATATGAACCTTGCCATTGGCCATAATGACGCTCTTCAAACCCAGCTTGTATTTCGACTGATAGATTAAGAACTTGTGCACATATCTGTGCTGTTTGCTGGGCGCGGCCTAAAGGTGAACTCACTACCTTGCTGATATTCCACTCTTTAGCTTTACTGGCTAAGTGTGTTGCTTGCTCGTGACCTAAAGGACTGAGGGCACTTTCGAGTTGCCCTTGGAGTTTCCCCGCGGCGTTGTACTGACTTTGTCCGTGGCGACATAAATACAGATAGGTGGCGTTAATCTTTGGGTTAATTGAATTATTCTCATTATATCGAAGTTAATAAGTTCTCAGATTCTTGCCCTGATAACAGACCTTCATTTATTGCTGACTTAGCCGCTGCTGCATATAAAAGGTCTTCAATTTTTTTTAGCTCTTGGTATCTCTGTGAAGATATCAGAACAGCAACATCTGTATTGGTTTTTTGTATAGTTACAGGCTCACTTCCAACAGTAGAAAGTAGGGCACTGAATGATTTTCTTGCATCCGTAGCTGTCATTGTTTTCATTTTTGTAGCCTTTTTTATCATATAAAACGTACAATACTAAGTGTTTTTTGTACGTTTATATTGTATTAATGATGAGTAATAAGTCAAATTTAATTACTTTTTTGCAATACAACCTTCGGCCATTTTACCGCTTCTTTTTTTCGAGAATGCTATCTTGACCTTTTATTGCTAGCAACCGTTAATCTTTAGCTTCTTGTGTGAGATAAAATTGCCTGGCAGCATGGATTTGCTCACACATGATTACCACTTCATCCAACATACGGGTGGTCATACGGTGAGTTTTGTCGGGGTTGGGGTGGAAAATAAAGTGATTTTTTACAGCCGGAATATGCGGCCATTGCTGCCAATTAAGTCCATCGGGGCTGTTTGCACTGTGTGGATTCGGTTGGATCACTACTTGGGGTAGGGTGACCAGCACTTGTTCTAAGCCAACACTGGGGTAATCGTCTGTGGCTTTTGCAAAGGGGTTGTCACCGCCACACAGTTCGATTTGTTGTTGTAACCAAGCATTTTTTGCCACTGTGCGTATGGGGCGAGACCATAATTCGTAAAACGCCTTAATAGGCGTTTGATCTCGGTAGGTTGTGCTGATTTTGTTTAACTTAGCTAAATACTGTTTTGCTTGTTTTTGGGCGATATCTTCTCTACCTGTTACTTTTCCAAGCATTAACAGTTCGCTGGCAACATCTTCTAGTTTTTTGGGATCTGAATAAATTATATTCAACTGATATTTTTCTAACCTTTCTAGATCGTCCGATGGGTTGCCGGTTTTCCAGGCTATGACTAAATCAGGTTTAAGCTGAATGATTTTTTCGATTTGTAAACGGGCGTAATTGCCTACTCGTAAGATATTTTCTGCCTCAGCAGGAAAATCGGAGTGGTCAGTGGTGCCAATTATTTGTGCGCCCGCGCCAATTTGATAGAGGGACTCTACAATATGTGGCGCAAGGGCAATGATCCTGAGTTGCTGTTTTTGCCTTTGAGTCAAGTCTTCACTAAGTGCTGTTAAGCTGACAGTTAATAAGCAGAATCCCCAAAGGGCTTGTTTAAATTTGCTCACCAGTCAATCCCTTGTTGGGCTTTGATGCCGTTGTCGAAGGCATGTTTGACGGGCCTGACTTCGCTAACCGTATCCGCTATTTCGATAATCGAGCGGTGGCAAGCGCGACCAGTGATCACCACATGTTGGTCTTTAGGTCTTGCGGTTAGCGCAGCCAATACTTCATCTAAATCGATATATTTATAGGTGATCATATAGGTGATTTCATCTAATAGCACCACATCAATAGACGGGTCTTGGAGTAATTTTTTACTGTGTTGCCAAGCAGCCTGAGCGGCTTGTTTATCGGTGTCTTTGTCTTGGGTTTCCCAGGTGAAACCTGTGCCCATCACATGAAATTCAACGCCATTTTTTTCTAATAAATTACGCTCACCACATTCCCAGCCACCTTTCACATATTGCACTACCGCAGCTTTTAGACCATGACCTACTGCTCTGGCAATAGTGCCAAAACCAGAGGTGGACTTACCTTTGCCATTACCGGTTAAAACCAATAACAATCCCTTATCTTGTTGGGCCGCAGCTATACGTTCATCTACTTTAGCCTTTTGTTGTTGCATCCGTGTCTTATGGCGGTCGTTGTCTTTTTCATCAGTCATGGTGTCTACTCTCTATCTGTTTGATTAGTAATAAATGTTTGTATTTTCTGCCAGTCTAAATGAGCCATACAGGCATCGGCTAGACGGTTTAACTCATGTTCTTGTTGGTGAGCATAAGTGTCTATTTTGTCGGTATCTGCGCCAGCCCAAGCGATAATCTGTTGTAACGCATCGGGCGAATCGAACATGCCGTGCAAATAACTACCGGCCACTTGGTTATCAAGGCTGACACAGCCTTCAAGTTGTCCGTCGTCTAATATGAGAAAAACATCACTCCCAGCTTCTCGTTCAGTGATGCCTACGTGTATTTGATAGCCTGATACTGTGGCTGCACTATCTTGACGTTGTTCATCACTTTTTAAGGCTAGTTTGCCTTGGCTTTGGGTTAGCTGCTTTTGGGCCTGTAGGGTTGTGTGTATGGGCAAATATCCTAATCCTTGGGATGTGCCTACCTTGCCTTCGATTGCTGTTGGTTCGTGGATAGTTTGCCCAAGCATTTGATAGCCGCCGCAAATACCTAGTACTTTGCCACCGTAACGTAAGTGTTTGGCAATGTCTTTGTCCCAGCCATGTTTTCTAAGTAAGTTTAGGTCCGCTCTGACATGTTTACTGCCAGGTAAAATAATCAGATCAGCGGCCGGTATTTTTTGCCCTTGGCGTACAAAGGTCAGTTCAATTTGGGCATGGGCGCGCAACATATCAAAGTCGGTATGATTACTAATGCGCGAGAAAACCGGCACCGCAATACGCAAACGAAGATCGTCTTGGTTAATGCTTTGATTGGCTTGAATGGCGTCTTCTTCGGCAAGCTGTAAGTCCATTAAATAGGGTAATACCCCTAAAACCGGTTTCTTAGTGCGCGCTTCTAACCAGTCTAAGCCACTTTGTAACAATGCAATGTCACCGCGAAATTTGTTGATCACAAAGCCCACCACACGGTTCTGTTCACTTTGAGATAATAACTCTAAGGTGCCAACCAAATGGGCGAATACACCGCCTTTATCAATATCTGCGACTATGATCACCGGGCAGTCCACTGCTTCGGCAAACCCCATATTGGCAATGTCACCCTCGCGCAAGTTGATTTCTGCGGGGCTTCCCGCACCTTCAACCATAATCACTTGATACTGCTGTGATAAACGCCGGTGGGAATCAAGCACCGCTTGCATCGCCACTTTTTTATAATCATGGTACGCCTGAGCCTGCATGTTACTGATAGCTTTTCCATGAATAATCACTTGGGCACCGGTATCGCTGCTGGGTTTTAGTAATACTGGATTCATATCGGTATGCGGTTCTACACCCGCCGCTTGGGCTTGTAACGCTTGGGCACGGCCTATTTCACCACCATCTGCTGTGACGGCACTATTTAATGCCATGTTTTGTGGTTTAAATGGCGCGACTCGATAACCTAAACGTTTTAAGCAGCGGCAAAATGCTGCGACCAATACACTTTTACCTGCATCTGAAGTGGTGCCTTGGATCATCAATGTGGCTGATTGAGTGTTGGTCATTTCTTATTCAAACTTGTTTCATTCAAAATCGTATTATTCAAAATCATTCAGCCCAAAGTCAGAGGGTAAGCCAATAAAAGCCACCCTGGGTTTTGCATCTGGGTAAGCAGGAATAATAATCCGAGTTAAACTGGCGTAACCTATTTGTAGTTGACTGTACCACTCACCCGAACGCCAATCTGCGGGCAAAATATGCGCGAGTATTTGCCTGATAACGCCACCATGACACACCAGTAAGTTGTTTTGTCCATGGTGTTGTTGACACAGTAACTGCCAACTAGCGACCACTCTATTATGAAATGTCTCAAGTGACTCTCCTTGTGGCGGCGTGTTGTGGTTGGGATCTTGCCAGAACGAAGTCATTAAAGGCCATTGCTGCGAATGGTCATCAAATTTAATCCCATCCCATTCACCAAAATCACACTCTTGCATAGCTGATTCAAGTTGCAGTTTTAGTTGATAATCAGCGGCAAATTCTTTAGCAAAATCTTGGCATCGCCTCAGAGGTGAGCTAATGATGTTGTCTAGATTTTGCAGGCGACTCGTTTGCTGAAACATCTGTTGCCACCCATCACGACTTAAGGCTACATCTGTTCGACCATACAAAGCTGGTTGTCCATCAATTTGACCATGACGCAATAGATCGATTCGGGTCTCGCCAGACCGCGTCTCTCCAGACCGGGTCTCGCCAGACCGCGTCTCGCTGGACTGGGTATCGTTTGACTGCTTATGCTTATCTGTCATTGTGATCTGTCTTTTAAGGTCATTGGCAGGCCTGCTGCAATAAAAGTCACTTTATCTACCTTTGCCGCCAAAGCTTGATTTAGCCAGCCTGCTTGATCAACAAAAGTGCGACTCACTTCGCCCATAGGGATAATGCCTAAACCCACCTCATTGGATACTAAATAGATGTCACATTTGCAGGCTTGTAGGCCATTGAGTAATTCGCTAAATAGCGTTTTGAAGTTTTGTTGAGGGTATTCAAATAATTGGTTATTTAGCCATAAAGTTAAACAATCAATCAATAATATTTGTTTAGGTAAAAATTCGGTTTCAGCCAAAAGTAAATTCAAATCCAGTGGTACCTCAGCTAAGCGCCAATGAGCAGGGCGTTCAGCTTGATGGTAGGCAATACGCTGTGCTATTTCAGGATCGCTAGCCGTGGCCGTAGCGACAAAAGTAACCGGTAAACCTGTGCTGTCACTTAGTTGCATAACCTGCTCTAAAGCAAAACGTGATTTGCCTGAACGAGCCCCCCCTAACACTAGATGTATCATACCCTAACTCCTTGTTTATTCTTATTATTTTATGTTCGACAAAATAATGAGATAAATCAATAATTCTTGTAGTTGTTGTGCTGTGCCTAGGCTATCGCCAGTATAACCATTGATATGTTTGGTGATCCAAAAGCGCAGCCAATATCGCAATACTAGGCAGCCCACTAGCAAATAAATAGCGGTTGAAAGTGGTAAATATACACAAGCTGCTGCGCCCGTAATGACCACAAAACCCAGTGCTTTTAGATTGAAAGGTTTGGCAAGGGTTTGGCTTTTACTGGCACTATTGGCAACTTGATTGGATAGATAACCCATGTCTTGCACTAAACTAATCGCCATCGCTCGCGATAGCGGATAAGCAATGAATAAACTAATCATAAGCCTATCTTGTTCGGCCAGAGCGCTAAGTAGTACAAACTTGCTGAGTAGCGCCATAACTAAGGCACAAGTACCGTATGTGCCAATACGGCTATCTTTCATAATGGCTAATTTACGCTCTGTTGTATAACCCCCAAAAAAGCCATCAAAGGTGTCAGCTAACCCATCTTCGTGCAAAGCGCCGGTCATCAGTAGACTGAGAATGATCAATAAACAAAGGCTAGGCGCAGTGCCAATAATAGCAACAGTAATGGAATAGACTGTTGCCAATATTGCTGCTAATAACCAACCCACTAAAGGGAAATAGCGCGTTGCCCGGCGCATTTTACTGGGGCTGTATTGAATGTTTTTAGCCATGGGCAGGCGACTGAAAAAGCTCAGCGCCAGCAAGAATAAATTTAATTGATACTTAAAGCATAGTGGCATTATTACTGACTCATACCCGAACTTGGGCACTATCAAAGGTCGCCATATTATTGTAAAAATTAGCGGCGACTTTAAGTAAAGGAACGGCCAAGGCCGCACCTGTGCCTTCACCCAAACGCAGGCCTAAGTCCAGTAATGGTGTTGCTTTAAGTTCTTCGAGTAATAGTTGATGGGCGTTTTCTGCTGAGCAATGCGCAAAGATCATAAACTGTTGCACGTTAGGGGCGATACGCATGGCAATCAAAGCGGCAACCGAGACTATAAATCCATCCACCAGTATCGTTTTTGCGGCGCTAGCGGTGGCTAACATCGCCCCGACTATTTGCCCTATTTCAAAGCCACCCACTTCCACCAATGCAGATTGTGGCGTTAGCTTATCGCTGGCATATTTTTCTTGGACTCGCTTTAAAGCAAGGCTAATCAGTTGGATTTTTTTATCTAATTGTTCTGCTGTAATGCCAGTTCCCACGCCTGTGGTGTGTGCTGTTGGTAAACCGGTTAAAACACTAAATAAGGCAGAAGCGGCACTAGTATTGCCAATACCCATCTCGCCAAACCCTAAGACATTAGTGCCGGTTGCTAGTTGTCGCTTAGCGGCTTGTTCGCCCAGTAATAAACATTGTTCAGCTTGGGCATAAGTCATAGCAGGCTCGCTAGAAAAGTCAGCGGTGCCCGCTGCAATACGCTGGTTCATTAAAATAGGGTGGGGGTTTTGCACAGGGGCTAACATACCCGCATCTACTACTTTCATCTGTATATCTAAGCTGTCACAAAAACAATTAATGGCCGCGCCACCGACTAAAAAATTTGCCACCATTTGCCCTGTCACTTCACTGGGTGCAATGCTTACGCCGTTTTTGGCAATGCCGTGGTCAGCAGCAAAAATCATAATGCTGGGCTGGTTGATGTCAATATGTTGGTAATTGCCTGAGTGATAACCTTGAATCAAACTTAACTTTTGCGCCAGCGTTTCGAGTTGTCCCAAGGCTCCTAATGGTTTGGTTTTAGAATCGATATGCATGCAAATATCAGGTAGCTGAGTCTGATCCAATGGTGGAATATTCCAATAATCAGCGGTAAAAACTGGCGGCACAAATGTGTTCATATTCTTTGGATTATCCTTGTTGATTACTGGTTAATTGCGTCTTTGGCTCATCACCAATAGAAAAAACACACTGCCAATCGCAGAGGTGATGATACCGATGGGAATTTCTTGATCGGGCAGAGCCACACGGGCTAACACATCGACCCACACCATAAAACAACCACCCAGTAATACACAGCCGATGGTGACAATACGACTGGTCACGCCCAACCAACTTCTAACAATATGTGGGATCATCAATCCCACAAAACCTATACCCCCACAATAAGACACAATGCAGGCGGTGAGTGCAGCACAAATGACTAAGGATAAAATCCGTAATCGAGTGACCTGTACCCCAAGCGTTTTAGCGTTTTCGTCACCAAGTAACAAAGCATCCATATGCCGCCCATAAAGTAACAATAAAGCCACGCTTAGCAATACCACTGGCAACATCACCCAGGCATACCAAGTTTCTACTCGGGCTAGGCTGCCCATTAGCCAAAAAATGACTTTATTGGCGGCAAAAGGCTCACCCAAAAATAATAAAAAGTGGCTTAGGGCACTGAGCATAAATGACACGGCTATGCCGGCCAGCAGCATGTGTTCGGTTTTACTACCAAAGGTTTTTGATGCCAAGATTTGTACCAAAAACACCGATAGTAAAGCACCTAGAAAAGCCGCAAAAGGTAATGCCAATGAAAAAGATAAGTCAGGGAACATCCCCAGCAAGCCAAGTTGTTCGGCTAACTTGCTGTCAAATAACAAAGTAGCAATGCTTGCGCCGAGTCCTGCACCTGACACCACCCCAAATAAATAGGGATCGGCTAAACCATTGCGGGTAATATTTTGTAAAGTCGCCCCCGCTACTGCTAACCCAGCGCCCACTAAAAACCCCACAAAAACTCGAGGCGCGCGGATTTCCCAAAAGATCATGTTATTCACAGGATCTTGGCAACCCGCGATAATACATTGAACGAGTTGCGCATTGGATAAATCTGCTGCGCCAAAAAACAGCGCACCTATAGGAGAGATGAGCACCAGTAAACCCAAAAACATCCATTTTTTATTCACCCGTGTCCACTCTTAGCAGCAGGTGCCACATATGCTTCAACTTCATCGGGCGGGTAAAAATCCACCCGAAACGCCGCGTTGTTGCCGTCATGTCTTATTTGACAAGGTAGCTTAAATACTTGTTGTAAACGCTCTGAGGTAAGGACTTGTTCAGGCGAGCCTTGAGCTACCATTTGTCCATTGTCTAACAGGCATAATTGGTCGCAATAATTAGCCGCTTGATTTAAATCATGCAGACTCATTACCACTGTAATATTCAGTTTGTGAGCGAGTGAGCGCAACAACTTAAGCACTTGGTGCTGATAATACACATCGAGATGATTAACCGGCTCGTCTAAAACGATAAGTGCGGCTTTTTGCACTAAAGCTCGGGCGATCAAACCTCGCTGTTGTTCACCGCCAGATAAGGAACTAAAGCTTTGCTTAACTTTATCTCCAAGTCCCACTCTGGATATGGCATCACTGATGCTTTTATCGTCTTCGCTAGTTTGTCTACCCAGTAATGATTTGTGCGGTAACAACCCCATTTGCACAATTTGGTAGAGGTCTAAAGCAAACACACTTTCGTTAAGCTGATTGACCACCGCAATTTGCTGCGCTAACGACATAGGATCGTAATCTGTCAGTGTTTTATTATTCCAACTGATACTATGCTGACTGTCTCTTTGCCCCGATAACATTTTAAGCAAGCTGGTTTTACCCGCGCCATTAGGTCCTAACACTCCCATGACTTGACCAGCGTGCACATGAAGGTTCACATCAGACAAAATCTGCTGTTGACCTATCTTCAGGTTCACTTTAGTCGCAATAAGCGAACAGGGGCTAGTCATGTGCTGGCTCACACTCACAATTAACAATCAGAATAACATTCACAAGCAAAGTGATGACTCAAGTAACGCGAGCAGGGAAACAAATCAAAAACAGCAAGAAACTGTTCAAAGATAATGTATCCGTGTGTTCCCGCACGAAAATTAAAAGGGATCATGAAGTGTAAAAAAACACTTCATGCTATAACAAGGCTGGTATCTGACTTACGTTTTATAGAAACGCTTACAGTTGCGGGTACAGTTGTGGATTTTCACCAAATTCCCATTTAGCTTGTGTTGTTGTAGTAACCACACAAAACCTTATTTATTAACGCGGGAATATAGCAAGTAAGTAGATGATGTTCGAGGGGTATTTGGTTTGATAACGTGATTTTACGTTATCAAAGGTTATTTGGTATTTAAAGCATGCGCTGGCGTTTGCTGTCTTTTCGCGCGGCGTGTGCATGACAGTTTTCTCACAGAATCCATTTCGTGCGTCTTACTTTTTTTCTGTAAGCAAAAAAAGTAAGCAAAAAAACGCCCTTTGTATCGGGCGTTTGTATCAAAGTTCAGTGCTTAGGAATGTTATGTTTATGGTTCGTCGTTTAACAATAACTCCTGAGCGCGGTGCTGGTAAAACTCTGCCTTTAAGCCAATTAGTTGTGGAATGGTGGCGGATAAGGCAATGGACGATAAGGTACCGAAGACCACACCGGCAAACAAGGCGATAGCAAAACCTTGTAAAGGTTGACCGCCAAATATCCATATTGCACTTATAGTTGCCAAGGTTGTACCCGAGGTGATGAGTGAACGAGTGAGGGTGGATTTAACGGCTGTATCCACTAAGTTACTCATGCTCATATTGGTTCTTACGCTCATCACTTCACGTAATTTATCACCAATCACAATGGAGTCATTTATCGAATAACCTATGATGGCAAGAACACTGGCAAGTACCGTTAAATCAAAGGGTAAGCCAAGCCACGCAAATAAACCCAGCACCACTATGACATCATGTCCCAAGGCAACCAATGATCCGCAGGCAAGACGCCATTCAAAGCGCCAAGTTAAATACACCATCATGGCAATCGCAGCCACAAGCAGGGCTAAGCTTCCATTGTCGATAAGTTCTGAGCCTACTTGTGAGCCGATATACACAGAATCTTGTGGGGTAATGTTGTAGCCGCTTTCTAAGGCAAAGGTATTTAGCCAATCTTTATCAATTACATTATTTGCACCGTCGGCTTGACGTATGGTCCATTGGGTATTGGCTGCACTGCTATTGAGCTCAAATTCGCCCGATAATTGGCTTGTCAGTTGGCTTTGCATGTGAGTTTTGTCGATACTTTGCGAGGTGGTGAACTCGGTCATGTAACCACCAGTAAAGTCCAGTCCTAGGTTTAACCCTTTAAAACCTAAACCTATAAGCGACATAACAATCAAAGTGATAGCTAAATAAAAGCCCGCTAAACGATATTTGCTAAAGCTGGTTAATGGCGCTGCTTCGATTGAATTTTGACTAAGCGCGCTGGTGTCGTGACTTTGCATGGAATTAGTCATCATTAGATTAACTCCTTTTGTTTAATCGCAATGGTTGGTTTAACTAAGTAGGTCAATATGTGGGCGACAAATACGCCGGTGAACATGCTGGTTAAAATGCCTAGGCTTAAGGTCATAGCAAAGCCTTTTACTGGGCCATAACCAATACTCAGCAGTATCAGCGCGGTGATCATAGTGGTCACGTTGGCATCTAAAATAGTCCTAAATGCTTCTTTGTAACCTGCTTCGATGGCTAAAAAGTTACTTCGCCCTCGCTGACGTTCTTCTTTTATGCGTTCGAATATCAACACATTGGTATCTACCGCCATGCCCACTGTTAACACTAGCCCAGCTATGCCAGGTAAGGTTAATACCACATTAGGTAATAAGGCCATTAAGCCTAATAAACACACTAGGTTTAACACTAAACTGACATTGGCAATCAAGCCTAGTTTGCGATACCACAGACCCATAAAGAGCAAAGTGATACCTAAACCTATGGCGAGTGCCATTAAGCCGTTGTTGACGTTGTCTTTGCCCAGTGATGCTTGAATGGTACGTTGTTGCACTATAGTGATGGGCGCGTCCAACGAGCCTGCCCGTAGTAATAATGCGAGATCCGCAGCCTCTTCAGGGCTGTCCATATGCGTGATGCTAAAGCGGTTGCCTAATTGACTTTGAATCGTTGCTACGTTGATCACTTTGCTTTTTTTGATCATCTCATCGGCATCATTTTTGTGATACTCAGAGAAGATAGTCACCATAGGATTACCTATGTTGACTTTGGAAAACTCAGACATCTTTTTGCCGCCCAAACCATCAAGTGTCAGGTTGACTAAAGGCATGCCCATTTCGTCGCGCCCTGCATTGGCATTTTCGATGTTTGAACCGGTGAAAATAGGCTTAGGTGCAACACTTAAACGCTGTCCGTTTTTATCGGTAAAGTGTTTTGCACTAGCGGTGCCACTATTGGCCAATTCATAAAAATCTAATGAGGCGGTAGCACCAATAATACGTTTGGCTTGTTCAGGATCTTTTACTCCAGGAAGCTCAATACGTATGCGGTTTTGACCTTGGCGCTGAGTCACGGCTTCGGTAATACCCAATTCCTCAATACGCCCACGTAACGTAGAAAGCGCCTGCGCCATAATTTCTTGGTGAAAGGTGTGGGTGTTTTGCTCAGAGAACGTCAACGTGCCGCTGTTATCAGTTGCTTTTGTGTAACTAATGCCAGGCAAATGTAGTTGTAATTCCTGCATCAATTCTTTGACCTTGGACCCTTGATGGCTGAGAAAATGTAGCTGAAGTTTACTTTCAGTATTGCTTTGGATTGTTTGGTTGTTGGTTGTTGTATCAGCCTTTACACTCATGCCTCTCAGACTTTTATCATGGATGATCTGTAAGGCTTCGTCCTTAACATTTACAAGGCGTTCTTGGTCGGCTTTAGCAGTATCCACTTCTAATACAAATAACACACCGCCGCTTAAGTCTAAGCCCAGTTTAATGGGTGACATGCCTAGTTCTTGCAACCAACTAGGCGCCGCTGATTGATTGCCCAAACGCACGTTATATTCATCACCTAAGGTGATTTTTAGCTGTTGTTGGGCTCGCATCAGTGCTTCGTCGTCGCCATCAATAACAAGTTTACTGTTGCTGTCGCCGTTAATTATTTGCTTAACTTGAATGTCACTTTGCTGCATGACATTGCGCAGCTGTTGAGTACTCGGTAGTGATTGGTTGGTATTTACGGGGCTAATCAATAAGGCATTATTGTTACCGTATAAAGTAGGGATGGCATTTAGCCCTAGAATGATCACAGTGATAATAATCACTAAAATTTGCCAAGTATGCTTGGGCTTTGAAATTGATTTACGCATGTTCGTTCTCTTTAATTGCCCAGTGACAGTGATGACATGCTAAAAAATGCATAGGTCAACTGGGCTGCGCAGACGCAGTAAGGCGCGCGCGCGAAAAAATTTAGTACCGGAGTACTCACTAAAAATGTGCGCTGTGTTGAGCGCGAGAACGAATTAACTTAGGTAGGTGATAGTGCCGGTGTACAAGGTATTGCCGTCTTTCCAGCCGGCAGTGCGGCCATGATTATTAGCAGCGTTGGCACGCAAATACCAGGGTACGGCGCTGTTAGTGGTTAACGGCGCTAAGAAGTGTTTAATACCCAAAATTTCAGGTTGAAATTCGTAGGCTAATAGAAAAATGGGCTCAATTTGCACCGCCGCACCAAACGTACTCGCGGGTTGGTGCTCATATGGCGGCAAACTGATATTGGGATTGATTCTGACTTGATAAGCAGGCGTTTTATTTGGAAAGTGGTCATCGCTGCTTTTGTCGTCATGATGTATATTTGAGGTGTTTTTCTGTGCAAGTAAGGCATAGTCAGACACTAAAATAGGTGCGAGCGATATAGAGTGGGCAAAAGTGTTTGTGTTATCTAAATCACCAAGTGCAGTTTGAAAATCAACAACCAAGCTAGCTGAGTGGTTAGTTTCAGGATAATTATCTGAGGCACGGGCAGGGCTCGATATTGCTAGTAAAATAGCAATACTCAAACCAAAAATAAACCCGCGCCAATCCCACATAAACATTAATTAAATTTGTATTTCAAAGTGTAGCTATAGTAGGGGCGAAACTTACAAATACAAGTTAAATTTTCTGCTTAAAAGCACTATTAGCTTTTGATGGGTTTTTATTGACTTTTGTGATGTTTTTTATCGTTGCAAACGGGAATATTAGTGTCGGGATGGCAAAAAGCAGGGTTTTCTTAATTGAAATATTTAATCTCTGTTGTCAACGAAATGATGGCTGCTCGATGTGATGACAAACGCCTGTTGCAAGCACTGAATTAGCATATCGCTGAATGAGTAAAAGCTGATGAAAGCATTCAACTGCGGTGAAAAGGTTATTTGGGATTTAAAGCATGCGCTCGCGCTTACTGCCTTCTCGCGCGGCGTCCGTCTTCGATGCGACTTACTTTTTGCCAAAAGCAGCAAAAAGTAAGTAAAAAGCCCGCTCGAGGGTAGGTCAAATGCATCGGCTTTGCCGACAAAAAACATGTTGCTTTGATATAGGTAAACCTAAAGCAGACACCCACTTTAGAATTACACAGCGTTTAAAAAAGAGCAGTAGTAAATTCCCGGAACCATTTTCCAAAAATTGCTTTAATCATTTCTGTCGATGGTTGCAAGGTTAAAACGCAACTACATTTTTGCTGGTTACATTTATTAACGTAGTGACACAACAAATTACTTTTCCGTTACAAATTGCTGCATTACAAGGCGGGCTGACATGTGACACTTATGTCTCTTAAATTATCTCAGAGGCTAACCTTCAGTGAATCTACTCCATCGCATAATCTTTTTGAGCACCTTATTATTTGTCAGTTGTAATTCAAGTGATGATAAGGATGATGACAACGCTAAGAATGAGGAGGCCATTTTTCAATTTTATAATGCAGCTGCCAATAGTCCGCTAATTAAAGCGCGTGCAAAAGAAAATAAAACATCTTATGGGGCCGCCAATTATGGTGACGCTAGCTCGGTAGTAAAGGCAAATTCTGAGGAAGAAACACTTGAGTTTTACAGCACAGGTGATGAGGGTAACGATACTATTATTGAGCAAAAAAACTTTAAATTCGAAAAAAATGAAAAGACGTTTGTCATCATTAAAGGGGATGTAAATAATCTTGAGTACGTGGAGAAAAATATAGTTCGTAAAGAGCTTGATAAGCATTTTCGGTTATTCGCTATGTCACTTGTGGGTAACGATTCATATGATATTTATATGAGCGAAAATGATAAGCCTTTCACCGATTCAAACATGTTAGCCAATCTCAATAATGAACAACTTCAGGAGCTTGTTTTTTGGGCTGGAGATAACGAGAGTGAGTATTTTGACGCAGGTAAATATACAGTATTTTTGACTGACCCAGGTAAAACGGATGTACTGTTTCAAAGTAGAGAAATTAACTTTAAATTTTTTACTGAAAATGTGCTTATTATTAGGCCATCAAAAGGCATAATAGCTAATCAAATTGAAGTGGCTGTGGTGGGTAACTCATCAGCGCTAATTGAATCTACCGATATCAATGCTAAGGCCCAATACCGCTTATACAACAGCCTTAATGATAATGATGCGCTCCAAGTGTCATTATCAAACAGCGGCAATAATATCGATGAAAATATAGCTGTGGGCAATAATAATCTTAGTCAATTTCGTCAGATCCCTTTTGGCGACTATAGTTTGTCAGCATCTCATTCCCAAAACATCGAATTTGAATTGAGCAATCAACTGGTTTCCATGAACCAAGGTCAGAGTAAAATGATTCTCTTTTATCAAAATAATGATGATTCTCTGGCTTCACTAATATTCGATGAAAATTTGCAGTTGCAGAACGGAACCAAGAAAGTGCAACTTGTAAATTTGATTGCTGACAGCGATAAAATTGACCTGTACTTTGTAGCTAGTGATGAAACTGTGGAAACCACTAAATATAAACTTGAAGGACTTGATTTCGCCAAAACTAAATCGGTGGCTATTGCAGATGGTAATTATAAGGTTGTAGCCTTGAAGAAAAATGAAAATGGCACGCGAAGCTTGTTGCATAGCACTGAGTTAGTAGATTTTGACGAGAATGAACTTTATATCGTGACTGTAGAGGTGGATCAATCGGCTCCTAATGGCTACAAGGTATCCGTTATAAAATAGCCTTTATTCCTGAAGATGCCAATGAAGATACTTCACACCTCTGATTGGCATCTAGGTCAAAATTTTATTATTAAAAGCCGCAAGGATGAACACCTAATGCTGACCAATTTTTGGTATTTGATCCCAGATATTCCATGATGAAAGTCACGTAAAAGAAAATGACAACGTGCACAGGACTTATCATGCACATACAACTCGCACCGGTACGTGAGGTATCAAATAAACATCTCTGGCATAAAACATCAGCTATTCCTTTCAAATACAAATTCCATTAGCATAAAAAGTACCAATAATTTAAACAAGGAGATAAAAATGACCATATATGTTGGTGCTAGGGATCTTAGTGGTCTTCCTGTAGGAACACACCAATTTGTTGTTATTACTTATCCAGACCATCAATCAATTATAATTGGAAGGCGTGTTTATGTAACAAGGTAATTAGGTCCTAAAATTCATGGCAATGTTATCGGTGCACAGAACAGAGGCACATTGAATGTCGAGGTGTTCGAAAAGGCTGACACGCTAGCCTCTCAGGAATATTTTGGTGGTATTAAAAAAGTATGGCATAAGTCAGACTACGATACAGAAATGAAAATTGTAAAATTTAATGGCTCTGAGTTTTCCTTGCATCATAAACGTAGAATTCCTGAAACATATTTTACTCCCTATTGCCCAGTCGAACCACGTATCAAACTAAATCAGTAGGAGCCTAGCATGGAAATAAAAAAATCTTATTTATTGCCAATAAGTTTGTTTACTTCAGGATTGTTGTTTTTAATTATTCTATTAGACAATATACAGGTAATTTAAACAGTCTTGGGCTACCCGAAATAATATGGTTTTTAATACAAATTATATTTGCCATAGCGGCTATAGTTTTGTTCTTACGAAACACTAAATTAATTTCAGTTAAGAGTAAAATAATTCTCGGGTCAGCACTTTTTGTATCTGGACTTATAATTTTTATTTTAGTGATTTATGGTTACGTTATTGGAACGGAAATTGATGGATTTTAAAAACACTAACAAGTCAAATCACTCGGACGTGTTAAAGCTGTCACGTTTTTGCAAAAAGGCAAAAAAACGTCAACTTCACCAACTCGGTGTTCGATCGTGCTGGAATTCTTAGAAGAGCTGTAGGAGACTTTTTCTTGCCAGAAGGTACGGGTTTCCCTCCATAACTCAAAATCAAGCAAGATACCTTTAATCCCAGATTAAAAGCTACGCATTACACCATAATGCCATCAAAACCAGTGCCTAAGGCGGTGTTGGAAGCGAATTTAAATCAATTGGTTCGAAATGCAATTAAGCGTCAGTATGAAAAAGCACGCGAAAATTAAAGGATTATAATAAATGAAAGCACAAACGTTGATGGTTGCTATTCAATGTGTGGCATCTGAAATTAAGTCATTGGATGCAAAATTAGAGTCTGGACAAATCGAAGACGAGGCTGAAACTGAGCAAGTGTTGTTAAATTGGGATTTAGCTCTAGTTGATTTAAAAGAAGCCTATGAAATAGCCCTAGAAAAATATTCTATTATGCCAACATATGAACAGCTGCTAAAAAGTATTTGAAGCTAAGAATATCGGGATCCCCACCCATTTAATTAGCATCTGTACTCGATCCTTTGATGCCATAAATAAGTGTATTGATGGCATCATTGATATGCCTTTTCAGTAACATTAGGCGCAGGTCTTTTACCGCCCGCCCCGAGAAACTGAAAAGATAATATCCGGTTAGCTGTCGTTGTTTTGGCTTGTTAACAGGATATGCAGGGTCGTTGATAGTGAGTGAGAACCTGCTGCTGTTTCCAAACTATTTCATTGGTAGTAGATATTACCTATCGTGGTGATATGTTTTTCTACTGTTTTTCGCGCTAAACGCTTATTGATTTTAATAATCTGCAGTGGCATGGGTATAATACTCATCAACGCGAAACTTGCTTAGTTAACCACTTTTTACTGTTTGGGAAGATGCACAATGAAGATACTTCACACCTCTGATTGGCATCTAGGTCAAAACTTTTTTACTAAAAGCCGCAAAGACGAACACCAAGGTTATATTAATTGGTTGTTGTTGCAGGTTGAAAATGAACAGGTTGACGCGGTGATCATAGCCGGTGATATTTTTGATACCGGCACACCACCCAGTTACGCACGAGAAATGTATAACCAGTTTGTGGTGGATATGCAAAAGCTCAATTGTGTTTTGGTGGTGCTGGGTGGTAATCACGATTCGGTGTCTACCCTCAACGAATCCAAACAAATACTTGCCTGCCTAAATACTTTTGTAGTGGCCAGTACTGGTATATCCATCGACGAACAAGTGTTTACTATTCCCGATAAATCAGGCCAGCCAGCGGCGATTTTATGTGCCGTGCCTTTTATTCGTGCCCGTGATGTGTTGCAAAGTACAGCTGGTGAAACCGGCTTGCAAAAACGTCAAGCGCTGGGTGATGCTATTAAGCAGCATTATCAAACCCTGTATCAACTTGCCGAAATCAAAAGACAAGACAGCGGGCTAGATCTACCGATTATTGCCACCGGTCATTTAACCGCGCTAGGTGTAAGCCAATCTGAAAGTGTCCGCGACATTTATATCGGTACATTAGATGGCTTTGCCGCTGATGGTTTCCCCCCCGCCGACTACATTGCGCTTGGGCATATTCACAAACCACAAATCGTCGCCAAGTCTGAGCATATTCGTTATTGCGGCTCACCTATTCCTTTGAGTTTTGATGAGTTAGGCACCCAAAAGCAGGTGATGCTGGTGGAGTTTACGGGCTCGCAGCGTAGTAAGTTACAAGCTATCGATATTCCCGTTTTTCAGCCTATGCAGGTGATTAAAGGCGACTTGTCAGCTATTGCCACTGAGTTACAGGCATTTGAAAATAAAGACAACACAAAGTTAGCTTGTTGGTTGTGCTTAGAAGTGGACAGCCAAGATTATCTGTCTGACTTGCAACAGCGCATTCAAGACATGACACAAGGGCTAAATGTAGAGGTATTGCAATTACGACGTTCACGGGATCAGCGCAGGCAGTTACTTAGCCAAATGCAGAGTGAAACCCTAGCCGAATTAACCCCAGAAGAGGTATTTGAAAAACGTTTAGCCATGGAAACCTTCGAAACTGACGAAGAACAAACAACACTCAAACAAGTGAAACAACGATTCAGCCAAATATTGTCTGAGGTAGAGCATCATGGAGCCGCTGAATGAAGATCCTCAGCATAAGATTAAAAAACCTCAATTCACTTAAAGGTGAATGGAAAGTCGATTTTACCAAAACGCCTTTTGCTGAAAACGGCTTGTTTGCGATTACTGGCCCCACAGGTGCAGGTAAAACCACCTTGTTGGATGCTATCTGCCTAGCGCTTTATCATCAAACTCCAAGACTTGGGCAAATCACTAATTCCTCAAATGAAATCATGACCCGCGGCACAGCCGAGTGTTTGGCTGAAGTGGAGTTTGAGGTAAAAGGCACAGCCTACCGAGCGTTTTGGAGCATGCGCCGTTCACGGGGCAATGTTGAAGGTAATTTACAACCCGCCGATGCAGAACTAGCAGAAGTGGTCACAGGCAAAGTACTGGCCACTCAAATTAGGCAAAAAAGCGAAGAAATAGAAGCATTAACAGGTTTGGACTTTGGTCGTTTCACTAAATCCATGATGTTATCCCAAGGAAATTTTGCGGCGTTTCTTAATGCTGATGAAAATAAAAGGGCTGAGTTACTCGAAGAGCTTACGGGCACTGAAGTCTATGGCCAGATTTCAGTTAAGGTACATGAACATTACAGCCAAGCTAAACAAACACTAAGTGAATTACAGGTAGGGGCCAATACCTTTCAATTACTCAGCGCCGAGCAAAAACAGGCATTGCAAGACGAACTAACACAGCTGCAAAACAAACAAAGCACTATCGAGCAGCATATTAATGCCCATACTCAACATCTCAACTGGTGGGATAAAAAACTCAGTGCCGAACAAAACCAACAAGCGGCCACAGTGCAATGTGCTGAGGCAAAACAAGCTATTAGTCATGCACAAGGCGATCTAACTTTACTAGAAAAAAGCCAACCTGCAGAGCGCCTTCGTCCAAGTTGGGAACGTTTGCGCGAAATTACTGCTCAACACGCTAAAACCCATCAGCAATTGAGCACACAGCAAAACAGCCAAAGTGCCTTAGCCGAGCAGTTAAAACAGGCTTCAGAAGAATTGGCACTGGCTGATAAGTCGTTCAAACAAAATAAACAAACACAGCAAGATCAGGAACAGTTGATCACCAGTCAGGTGATACCCCTAGACAGCCAGATAAATGTTTTAACAGAAAAATACCAAGACAAGCAAAAATACGTCGGCCAGTTGCAACAGCAGCAGCTAGAGTCGGCCAACAAACAACAATTGCTCACTACTGCGTTAACGCAATTAGATGAGCAACAACACCTTACTCAGGACTATCTGACCACTCATGAAGCTGATAAGGCTGCAGGTGAACAACTCAGTGGTTGGAGTGCGTCACTTGCTCAGCTTGAACGGGATCAACAGGCGGCCAACGCGCTGCAAAAACAAAGCTTAACCTTCGAAGCTCAAATCACTGAAAACAACAAAAATAGCGAGCAATTAAAAGAAAAGTGGCAAAACCTGTCGGCGGATTTAATCGAGCAACAGCAAACGTTGGCAGAAAAACAGGCGGAATATCAAGCTTTAAGCGCTGACTGGGATCCAACTCAGCTTGAAAATCAATTGGCTGCTATTAATCATCTTTGGCCTGAGGTTCACAAAGCCCAGGATATTCAACGGCGTTTTCTGCAGCTAGAAAAACAACAAGCAAGCGGTCAAAACGAATTACAAACTAGCCAAACGCAAGCAGAAGAATTGACTACCCAGCGCAATGCTTTAGCTAAGGATTACCAAACACAAACCCAGCAGTGCAAAGATTTGGAGCAATTAGTTAGTCAAGAAGAACAACTAGCCCAGTATCGCCAATTGCTAAAAGATGATGAAGCTTGCCCTTTATGTGGTGCCACTGAACATCCGCAATCTGCCCAGATAAGCATAGATATCCCCGACACTGTGGCCAGAAAACAACAAGCAGAACAAGGCAAAAACCAGTTAGAACAAGACGGCAAAGCGGTGCGCGAAAAGCTCGACAGCTTAGCGCATAAAATCAAACAGTTGCAGAGCCAGCTAGCTGAATTCAGTGCGCTAAAAACTGAGCTGACTAACCAATGGCAAGAGCGGGCAGACAAATTACAATTCGACTTTGCCATTAGTGAACAACAAAAATTACAAGCCTTTGAACAAGGTCAAAAAGACCAACTTGAACACTTATCCAAACAATTAAAAACGCTGGGTCAGTTAGACAAAACACTGCAAAGTCAAAAAGAAGCGCTCAACAACAAGCAGCGCGACAGTGACAAATTGAGTAGCGAGCTAAAACTACTTGAGCAAAGCCAAGCGTCTTTGCAACAAAGTCATCAAAGTGCCATTCAAGAACATAAACATTTAGTGGCATCGCTAGACAAAAATCGAGGGGCATTGCTGACTAATATTGATGCTTTAGGTTACAAGCTTTCGGAACAAACCGACCTAAATCAATGGCTACAATACAAAAGGCAAGATATACAAGCTTATCAGCAAAAATTGCGCGAAAAAGAGCAACTAAGCGAGCATCTCGCTGGTAAAAGAGCTGAACAAGTCGCAGCAGACACTTTAGTGCAAACCTTGAATTCGCAATTAATCACAGAACAAGCAGAGCTCGACAAGCTCAAGAATCAATTGGAAGAAAGCACCAGCCAGCGCCAGCAATTATTTGGCCAGCAAAGCGTGGCTCAAGCCCGAGAAGAATCGAATATTCAGCTGACAAAAGCCGAACAAAACTATCAGCTTGCCAGCGCCAATCATAAACAAATTGACCAGCAAAATAATAACTTGTCGGCGGCCATTAAGGCGTTGAAACATCAGCAAACTGAACTAGACCAGTCGCTTCAAGAACTCACAGAAAAGTGGCAAACATCCCTTAGTGCGAGTATTTTTGCCGAGCAAGCAGAATTTGAAGCCGCACTGCTTCCAGAAGAACAGCGCAACTCCCTGATAAATCTCAAGCAAAACTTAGACGCCCAGTTACAACGAGCCAATACGCTGTTGGAACAATCCACTAACCAGCTTAAAGAATTGGATCAGCAACCAGAAGCTGCTCTGTGGGTACAAACCAACAAAGACGATGTGCAAGAGCAACTGCAACTGGTGCAAAATGAAAAAGACACCCTAGTTGAACGAAGAGGCGGCATCAGCAGCCAACTCGCCACAGATCAAAACGAATCAACACGCCAGCAAAGCCTACTTGAACAAATCCAACAGCAAAAACAAGATTACGATGAGTTGAGTTACCTACACGGACTAATTGGCTCAGCTAGCGGTGATAAATTCCGCCGCTTCGCCCAAGGCCTAACCCTAGATAACTTGGTCTACCTAGCCAACAAACAACTCGATCGTATTCATGGCCGTTATTTGTTAAAACGAAAAGAAGAACAAGGGTTAGCGTTGACTGTGCTTGATACCTGGCAAGGTGACGTAGAGCGGGATACCAAAACCCTATCGGGCGGTGAAAGCTTTTTGGTCAGCTTGGCACTGGCTTTGGCCTTATCTGATTTAGTTAGCCATAAAACCAGTATTGATTCGTTATTTTTAGATGAAGGTTTTGGCACCTTAGATGCTGAGACATTGGATATTGCCTTGGATGCTTTAGATAACTTGAATGCTTCTGGGAAGATGATTGGGGTGATTAGTCATATTGAAGCCATGAAGGAGAGGATACCTACGCAGTTAAGGGTGACTAAGAAGAGTGGGTTGGGGGTGAGTGAGTTGGAACGTGAGTTTGCGGTGAAGTGAGTGTGCTTTGCACTCTCACTTCGTACACTGTGAATTCGCTTTGCTCACAAAGAATGCGCTGCGCTTACCGTCATCCTTGACGGTTTTGTCTCGAATCCCTTCGAACCAGTCACTTCTTTTCTACAGCCAAAAGAAGTAACCAAGAAAGGCCGCTCGCCGACTATGTTCTTCATCCAATTATTTGTGAGATTTAGCAGGTCGTCGCAATGTGCTCCCAGCACTCTGCGACTCAATTTACATCCATGTAAATTGACCTACAAAATCTCAAAAATAATTGGCGAACATACATGCGAGGAGTAGGTCAAAAGCATCGGCTTTGTCGACATTGAGTTTTGGACTGTTTTTTAATTATTGCATTCTTAAACATTAGAAAACTTCAATTGCTGCGATTGTATAATTATCGTTAGTTGTATTTATTTCTAATTGCTTATTAGTATTTTCTACTAAATTTGAAATGTTTGGGCTCTGTAGAGATATATCGCGAAACTCTTTTTTAGAAACTGCGCCATAATAACCGTCAGTTAAAATAAGGAGCCTATCATTGTTTATTACGTCAAATTGAAACTCATTAATTAGTAACTCTTTATGAGTGCCAAGGGCACTAGTAATTACATTTTTTCTTGGGTAATTTAATGCATCTTCTTTTGTTATTCGCCCTTCAGATAAAAGTTTAGCTACTTCGCTATGGTCGGTAGTTAGTTGTTTTATTCCTTTCCCTCTAATTAAATAAGCTCTGGAGTCACCACAATGAACTCCAACTATGCCTTGTTGGGTAATAATTGCAGCTGTAAGAGTAGTTGCCATACCAGATAGCTCAGGATTTTGTGATGCATGAGAAAGTAATGCTTCATGTGATTTTGTTAGCGAATCACTTAAGGATAATCTGTTTTTTATTAAAGAATTAGAAAAAACATCTATAGCCATTTGTGAAGCAACTTCTCCTCCTTGATTGCCTCCCACACCATCAGCAACACAAACTAATAATCCAACCCCTGCTACATCAGTAATCAAGAGTGCATCTTGATTCTTGGTTCTCGGACCTTCTGATGTATAAGAAGAAAATTCAATCACTTAATCACATACCTTGTTAATTGTTTCTTGTAATAATGGGTGTAGGTCACTAATTTTTGCATTAACTGAATGCTCTAAATGTGAAATCGCTCGACAAGCATCATCTCCACTAATTCGAATTTCCATTGCTAACCTTTTGGCCAAAGAAGGCAACATGCTAGAACCTGAGTTTGTCAAAAATTTATTTTCTACATACCAACGATTATGGCTAGTGCCCATAAATAATAGGGCAAGTAGTACTTCTGATTGAACACTAATTTTTTGTGTGTTAAAAAACTCACATAATCGATTAGCTATGCCATCACAAGAGGAAAAATTGAAACTGGCACTCTTAGCCCATTCCGCATATACAGTGCCTAATCTAGTTGCAATATCAATATCTAGTTCAATTAACTCTTTAATTCGAACAATACTAAGGCGTTGCAACAGCAGTGTTGAATCAGCATCAATTTCGTGATCTTCTAAATATGAGGTTATTAGTTGCCAACTTGCAACATCTAGTTTATTTTCAGATTCTAGCATCGCTATATAGTCTGCTACTTTTTGAGTAGCAGGCACATCAGTTTCAGAGTTTATAGATAATATTGCATCTCTTAACGCAGATACTGTTTTAAACCTTCGGCTAGGATCTTTTCTGGTGCAACACCTTATGATATCAGCATAGGGGCTTTTGTCATCCGTGACTTCGTTGCAAGGGATTCTGTCATTTGTACCGACAAAATCATGTAGTATGCAACCTACTGAATAAATGTCAGAACACGCACTTGCATTTCTTAAGTCTGCGACAATTTCTGGGGCTGTATAGCAATCTGAGCCCATTCTCATACCAGTATGAGTAATTACTGAAAGTTGAGTATCATTTATTGACATTAAGCCAAAGTCACTTATTGCATATCTACTTTCTCCGGCATCTAATTTTAAAACGTTTTGAGGCTTTAAATCTCTATGATAAATGTCGAGACTGTGAATATCTTCGAGACCTGCCAATATATCCATTATTGCTGTTTTATATTGCCCGTTTAAGTTTCTACTTAAGGCAATATCTTTATCAAGAGTAGAGACAGCCAAAGGCATAGTAAAACTAGGTGGTTCTTCTTCTAAAAACTTATCAATAACTGGAACTATATTAAGATGAGAAATTGCAGATTGCATATTTGCTTCACGAATAAAGCGTTTTCTTACATTTTCTACCATTGCTGTTGGGAAATCACCTGGTTGATTGACGCTAAAGGTTTTTTTAGCATATTTATTTCCTTGTTCATCGATCACTAAATCAACATTACCAAAACCACCTCGTCCAATTTGAGATATTACTCGCATCAAAAAACCTCTTAAAAATGTAAAAAGCCAACCACTAAAAGTAGATTAATTATTTTACACATTTTGATAAGGCAAATCATAAATATCTGAAAACAATTACAGAGCCACATATCTTAAGAAAGCAAGACAATCGGCTTTGCCGATAACCGTTTTGGTGGCTCGGCCACTGCTTTTTCCGCATGTAAAGTTTCAGCACAAGAAGGCTTATTATAGGGGCAAATGGCAAGGATGCCATTTGAGTGGAAGTTGGAGGGACTCATTTGGAACGACCCTAAAATAAGCCTTTTTGTGCGGTTAAAAACTATAGCAGCGAGCGGCCTTTCTTGGTTACTTCTTTTGACTGTTGTAAAGAAGTCACTGGCTCGAAAGGATTCGAGACAAAAACCATCACGGACGATGGCGCGCAGCGTGCTTTCTATCTAAAAAACTCGAGGGCAATGCTCTTCTTCCAACTATTACTTCAATTTGGCAGGGTGAAACTGGAATTTTTAGAAGCACAGCTTCGCCTAGTTGAACATCTCGACAGGGAAGTCGAGATTGGGTGAAGTTGATCATGGGCGTGATGTTGACCAAATTGAAGGTTTTGTATCAGTCTAAATTAGCATCCATATTAGTTGCCCTACTGAATTCACAATACGGTTGGCTAGCCTTGAGTCGAGAGTATATCAAAAGCATCGGCTTTGCCGACTGAGAATTTTGGGGGCTTTGTTATCAATTAATATGGATGTTCTGTCAATTCGTTAAATTTTTGTAGCATTTTTCTGATTGTTATTTACGGGTAATAAATTACCATGACAGTAATGTTATATAAATTAAAAAGGAATCACGTTGAATCATTATGAAATATTTATAGCCTTAGTTGCTCCGCGTGGTATCAATGTAGATACCATTATCGACGAACTAGAAATTTCTGTTAAAGGTTATGGTTACGTAGTTAAAAGAATTAACTTACTTGATATTGTAGGTTGCAATGATGATAAGCAAGGCCCCTCAGTTAAACGTAGCAGAATAGATACAGAAGGTGCTCGTTTAGGAAAGTTGAGAGAATATATGTTAAATGAAATAACTAATGATGAAAATCAAGTATCACATCCTCACGATGCTATTAGCTCATTATTTATTAGCCGCATAGAACAAGAGCGAAAGAAAGCAAGTCAAAATACTGTATTTATTATAGATAATTTAAAACATCCAAAGGAGTTGACTGCCCTGAAGAGTGTATATCAAAGTTCTTTATATACAGTTGGGGTGACGGACTCGTTAATTAGACGTATTACCGACAAAAAAATGCAGTTTTTGGCGGAAGAAGATGGCTTAGAAGAAAGTGCTGCTGTAGATAAATCAGTTCGCTATATCGTAGAGGACTACCTTCCTAAGGATTACGCCGTCAAGGTTAAAAGTAATGTCACGATAGATGTAGCAAATAAGGTAGGAGATGCATATTTTCTATCAGACTTTTTTATTAATTTAAACTCATCTGAATTTGATGTTAGGGAAGGACAGACTGAACTGAACACTAAGTTAAAACAGTCTATAGAACGATTTGTTGATTTGATTTTTGGCGCGCCAAATGTAACACCTACGAAGCAAGAGCATAGTATGTTTTTGGCATATACTAATGCCTTAAGGTCTGGCGATTTATCGCGGCAAGTAGGGAGTGCAATTGTCAATGAAATTTATGATGTAATGGCAATGGGGGCAAACGAAGTACCTACATCTGGTGGAGGACAATATTGGGCTGACAGTCACTATGTTGCAGATACCGAAGAAAATATAGAAAAATTATCTAATGGTGTGGATCAGAGAGATTTTGTATTAGGTTATGATACAAATGCAAAAGAAAAAGACTATATTACTGACAAATTGATCGACCTTTTGATTGAGAATAAAGTAGTGGCAAAAAATGATAGAGATGCTGCTATCAATACATTACAAAATTCATCTTTGAAAGATATTACCGAATATGGGCGTGTTGTACATGCAGAAATGTCAGCATTGATGAGTGCTGCAAGAAATGGTGTGCCAGTGCAAAATATGCATATGTTTTGCACAACGTATCCATGCCATAACTGTGCGAAGCACCTTGTTGCAGCAGGAATTAGAAAAGTTCATTACATTGAGCCATATCCAAAAAGCAAAGCCGTTGTATCTCACTGTGATTCAATTTTTGATCCAGACAATATGAATATTGCATCTGAGATTAATGATAGAGAAATTGTAATAAACAATATTGTTAGAGCGTATCTAGAAGATACCCTAGAAAAACCTAAGTTAACTAACGATAATCAAACATCAAAATTGATATTTGAACCCTTCTCAGGAATTGGGCCAAACAGATATGTAGACTTATTCTCTTTGAGTCTCAGTAGTGGCCGGTCAATTAGACGTAAGGAACAGTCGCAGTCAGTTAAACTTAATCGGCTTTTAAAGGCTATGCCACGGGTTCCTACGATAGCGAAACACCATATGTTTTATGAGCAAGAGTTTCTTGAGTTTATGGAGCAGACTGTTGGTGACGATTTTTCTGAAAAATGTCAGTTAGCACTGAGTAAATTTGTCAATAGCTATAAATTACAAGATGAGAATCGCCAAGTATCTAAAGTTAAATTTTGGCATCGGAAATATTCTTATGGATATATTGTTTCGGATAATGGCGATAACTTTCCATTCAATGAGAAAAACCTAAAAAATGATGACTATATTCCTAAAGAAGGCGATGAAGTCAGTTTCATACCTTTGGAGGGGAATAGTGTTATTTTTGCTAATGAAATTGCTAGGGAGAATGACACTGCTTCAAGCGACAATTTAAGTCAGACAGACAATGACCAACCGAAGATTGAAGAATCGACTATTCAGAATTGGTTATCTGAAAAAGAGTATGGGTTTATCGATAATCCAAATGGAGATAATTATTATTTTTCTCATTCCCATGTTTTATCTTGCTCAAAGGATAAATTGAACAAAGGAATAAAAGTAAAATTTGAGGCTCATACTTCTGAAGAAGGTAAATTGCAGGCAAAAAAAGTGAAGGTAATTATTTAGAATAGTTTGGATACACATCGTAAGAGCGCAAGAAAATCGACTGTATCGACAACCGCTTTGGTGGCTCTGCCACTACTTTACCCGCATTTAAAGTTTCAGCACAAAAAGGCTTATTTTAGGGGCAAATGGCATGGATGCCATTTGAGCTAAAGCTGGAGGGACTCATTCTTTAGCGACAACGTGGTTGACACCCATAAAATGAGCCTTTTTGTGCGGTTAAAAACTTTAGTAGCGAGCGGCCTTTCTTGGTTACTTCTTTTGGCTGTTGAAAAGAAGTAACTGGCGTGAAGGGATTCAAGACAAAACCATCATGGAGGATGGCGTGTAGCGTGTTTTTTTACTAAGAGTCAAGTTTTGGGAACTGTGGGGGCAGAGCCGTTTAAACTCGATTAAGTTCATTCTCATTTGATAAGAAGTTGTGCATATTCAGTCGTTTTTTCAAACTTGCGAGCGGCTTGTTGTAAGCGGTTCACAATTTCTATGTCTGTTGCTTTGTTGATGGCTATATAGCTACTGCGTTGGTTTTCTGCAGCTATTTCTTTATGGTTAATCGCGACGTCTGATCCTTCTTGCTCATTTAGTATGTTTCGCACGTTAATAGGATCGTCATATACTAAGTCAACTCGACCATTTTTTAATAAAGTAACCGCTAGTTTCGAGTCAGGTACGACATACAGATTCTTTTGCTCTGAAAAACCTAGAGAGATCAGCTCCTTATAACTTGCTGAGCCTTTTACTGTAGCGATCAACTTTTGTTTCGCTTGCTGCATATTATCGACAAAATTTTCTGGTTTGCCGGTTAAAAAGATAAATACTCTTGTTAAATTGCTGACCTTTATAAGCCAATAAAAATTATCTTCCCGTTCAGGCGTTCTTATTATACTTAAAATCAAGGTATTAGGATTGTTGCTCGCAGTTGCAAAAGCACGTACCCAGGGCATAAACACAACGTTGGCATCGAGTTGTGCTTCTTTTAAAATGGCTTGAAGAATCTCAATAGAAGGTCCTTTACTTCTATCATTATCATAATATTGAAGGAGGCGATTTTCATTGGCAACTGCCAGTAAATTAACTTCTGTACTTTCCCTAGAAAAAGCGCTGTAAGAGGCGCTAACACATAAAAACAATACCAATAAGCTTGTTGTAAAATGCATAAAAAACTCTTTGTTTTAGGATTCAGTAGAATAGTCGCTACCTCAGATCTGATCAATGGGTATCCTATTAACTTATTGTTAAAGTAAATAGCACGACACTCATTGCAACTCGTTAAAAACTAAAAATCGGTGTCTTAGTAAATGTCTCTAATTAGTGTGGTAAACCTCCATAAAGCAATCGCGTTAACTTTATCTTAGCCGTTTTAAGCAACGAAAATGTCCCATTGAAAAATTTCCACTGCACTGTGAATAATTGACCCAAATGGTATACACACTAGGTCGCTCAATTTCAGAGTTGTATTGCCAATATAAATTTAAAATTGTTATAAATCAGTTGGTTAGTAATTTTAAAGCAATGAATAAATATCTGGGGTCAGAGTAAACTTTAAGGCAGGAGATAAAGGTCTACACTTAAATCTTCCCTAATTAAAAGATAGTTCTGATGGCTAGATTGCCAAGAGTTAATCCAATCGGAGTTGCTCAACATATTATTCAGCGTGGTAACAACCGCCAAGTTTGTTTTGTCAGAGAGCAAGATTTTGGGGCTTATATTGGTTGGCTAAAGGAATACTCTAAAAAATTCCAAGTTGATATTCATGCATGGGTATTGATGACAAATCATGTTCACATACTTTGTACACCCCAGAATAGAGTATTAGACAAGTCATGCAATCACTTGGAAGACAGTATGTACGTTATTTTAACTACACATATAAACGAACCGGCACATTATGGGAAGGGCGTTATAAATCTTGCTTGGTTGAAGCAGAGGATTATTTGCTTGAGTGATATCGTTATATTGAGCTGAATCCGGTTAGGGCGAATATGGTAGCTGAACCAGCAGAGTATAAATGGTCAAGTTATCAAATTAATGGATTAGGGAAGTTATCAGAGCTTTGTACTGCGCACCCGTTATATTTGGCAATTGATAGGCAAACTAGTCGACGGTTAGCAAGTTACCGAGCGTTTATTTCTGAACGTGTGGATAAAACGTTAATAGCGGATATTAGGCAAGCGACGAATAGAGGGATGGCTGTTGGCAGTGAAGAGTTTAAACAACAAATAGAAGCTTTAAACGGCAGAAGAATGCGCTCAGCCAAAATGGGAAGGCCAATAAATAAGAGCTCTCAATAAATATTTGAAAAGTTTACTATGACCCCAGATACTTTTGTATTGGTAAATGTTAAAGGTCAACATCCCCTAGCAATATTGATTGCTGTTTGAGTTATAGAAACGGCTATTTGATCCCCGCCATTAGTAGATGCAACAGCTCTAGCCATTGTGAGTCCACCAATTAAAATACCCAACACAGCCCAGGCCCGAGACAAGCATTCTTGGTGCGATTCACCATCAAGTCCTTGAGCCATAAGCTCAACAATTTCATGCATTTTTTGTTCATAAATAGCGTGTAATTCTGGTTTGGCGCGGACAACTTCCGGAGTCAAAGTGGTCATTGCACAGCCACATGCAAGATCGTCACGATGTGCTTGTCCTAAATAATAAAGCGAAAAAGCTTTAATCCATTGTGCACCATGCTCCTCCCGAAAATTGGGAATTGCATCAATAACTTCATCTAGGCCTGCCAATAATGCAGCCTCAAATGCGCCATCTTTTGAACCAAGGTGTGCATAAAAAGCCCCCGACGTTACCCCAGCTTCTTTCGCAATGCCATCTACACCAATGCCAGCATAACCATGACTTCTAAAACTTCGACTAGCTGCGTTAATAATGCGTTTTCTTGTTTCTTGCTTTTTGTTCATTTGCGTCATGTCAATTGCCACTTATGGACCACTCAGACAGGCATTATAACGACAATAGTTATAAAAAAATATAGTGGTCGCTATATTTCTCGTTGACAATATAACGATCACTATATAACATGCTCGAGAACTCAAAATATACTGATCGTTATATTTTGAGTTGAACCAAGTTGACTGATAACAACTTTATATAATCTCAAACAATTAACCTAAATATTATTGGAGAATACTATGCCATTAACGCTCACTCTTACCGAAGGTGTTATCCCAGCGGATTCTGAAAAAGAAGCTGTTAAACAAATTACTCACTCAATGCTTAAACACCACGGCCTTTTGGGTAATACCGTTATGACACCCAATGTCACTGCACATGTTTCAGTGTTACCAAAAAATTCGACTTTTTCTGGAGGAGAAGAATTCTCAGGCGTTTGGATGGAATGGAAGGTACCTGCTTTTGCTTTTGCATCTAGAGAAATTCAACGGGCACATTTTGCAGAAGCGACACAAATAATCAGGAATTTATCTGGGGGAAAACAACCCGCACAACACATTTATTCAAATGTAATTCATACGGTAGATGGCTCTTGGAATATTAATGGCATTGCTATGACCAATGAAGAAATTGGAGCCGAAATTTCAAAGGGGTAACCAACCTTCAATTTTTGCATTGGTATGTCGTAGGGTCGCTCATAAAAATGTCCTAGGTTTTGCAGGTAGTAAACTGGCACTTAATTAAAAAAGAACAGTTGGCAAAATAGTGAAAATTTATTGACTTATTTATGGGCGGAGATAAGTCAATAAAGAAGCAAAGTGAAAACTAAGTGATGAAAGTAAAGCACTACCCAAGTAGTGCTTTGCCAATGTTGTAATGACTAATAAATTGTTAATAGTAATAAATAATAGGGACAGTAATGAATGCACAAAACTTATTTCCAACAAGGATCTTACATACCATGCTAAGAGTAAGTGATTTGGATAAGTCTGAGCATTTCTATTGCCACTTTCTTGGAATGAAAGTCCAACGAAAAAAGAATTATCCCGATGGTGAGTTTACCTTGGTCTTTTTAGGTTATGGAGAAGAGGCAAGTAATACTGTTTTAGAATTAACTTATAATTGGTCAGATCAGTCCTATTCAAAAGGTGACGCCTTTGGTCACATTGCACTGGCTGTTAATGATATTTATGCAACCTGCTTGCAGTTAACAAAACGAGGAGTAAAAATAACTCGAAAACCAGCACCAATGAAAGCTGATGCATCTGAAGTTATTGCTTTTATTCAAGATCCTGATGGTTATCAAATAGAGCTGATTCAAAAAAATTAAGGAATTTAAAGCATCAGAAATTAAAAGTGACCTGCGGGTCAGATTCGCTGAAAGCGGTTGAATTGAATAAACGATGCTATCGGGACACGCAGACGCTATCGGGACACGCTGAACCTGCTACAGTTTGACGGACACTTTAAATAGGCGACAATACACTAGTCGCTTAGGAGTCCTAACATGAGTAATAACCGAACTTATAAAACGTACACCAAAGAGTTTAAGCTTGAAGCCA
>Ga0115567_10000494_pt1 | contig 38532 bp, 51 predicted proteins | sample COGITO_mtgs_1204_2_FD_88679 | JGI IMG/M metagenome (GOLD analysis project Ga0115567, IMG submission 88679) | Pelagic marine microbial communities from North Sea - COGITO_mtgs_120412 | ecosystem: Environmental > Aquatic > Marine > Epipelagic | place: Germany:Helgoland, sampling site Kabeltonne...
AAGAGAAGTGGTGGTGTGGACCCCCAGATTGCGAGAAGACACGGTCCAGCTCTCTCATCTGCCGATCCATCTCCTCGAGATCCCTCTGCAAGTCGTTCCCATCCAAGCCCCCTCTAGTTCGGCTCTGCCCCCAATCCTGACCTCCCTCCGATTCTCGCGGACTCTCTTGTCTCTCAGCACCATACCTGCCCGCATGAGGCGTTTTACGTTCAGCTCGCCATGCACACGGCGCGGGCGAGCGCAGCAATTCGGGGCCCTTGTCGTCGCACCGTCTGTTGTACCGCACTCCAAAATCGGACATTGAATCGCCAGAGCCACCTTGCACGTTACCTGCGGTGAAGTCATCCAAATTTCACCGCTGAGCGCTGAGACTGGAAGGCAAGCTTGCCCTTTATATGGATGGGAACGCTGCAAAAACAGCGATCTAGACACTCGTCTTTCCTGACGATGAAACTGACTGGCAGAGGTCTTGATAGGTGCTCGGATACACAGCGGCAAAATGACCTTCTTCCAGGAGCTCTCGGTTTTGGTTGCAATCCTCAGTGCGGCCCGAGGTCAGCTCCTCCGTGGCCTGACCAGGGCATTGTCGGAAAACTCTCTTGAACGTGTCACACTGCGTCCCTCTGCACTTTTTCTCGACGACATCGGTGTATCGACAGCCGTCCTCCCCTTGCCGAGTCGACCGTGAGGTTGACGAAGACCAGGATTGGGATGAGAAGAAGGCCATCTAGTCTGGAGAAGTTCTTGCTCCTTACCAACAAAGGGGAAATTTCCCCTTTGTTGTTGACGAACCCTGGAACGTGTAAAGCGACTCTGTGGAGCAGAAGCAGCTAGCCTTCGCTCTGCGATCTGCGACTGTTTGTCATTAAACGTATCTTTCTCCTTCACAACTCACACGCCTACGCCCGGCTGCTTCCTCAGACCTAGCTGGATAGAAACGCGGGAGCGGGCCCGGCGTGGGGTTCCTGCCCCCGCTGCCCACGCGTCTGCTTCTCGTCAGTGTGTTGGCCTAGGACTGCTCCCAAACACAGCAATAATTTATATCAAACCTCAACAATGATAAAGTCCGTCCCTCACTCGTGCAGCGCCCCGAGCCTTGCCGAACCTAACGCGTCCCAGCGCTGCAGTTGCCATTGCCCTCAGCCGAGGATGTTGGTGGTGGCGCGAAGCAGAACCACTGCTGCACCGAGAAGCCCTGCGCCCCGTACCAACAGGTTTGGCATACTACCGATTACACGGCGCCGCGCGTGGCTGAAACGCGGGGGCAGCAGGTTTGGGGACGGACGGGCTGGCACCGAGGAATACGCCCGTTCCGATGAGTCCGCCGGCGACATGGTAGTCCATGCCGAGGGCCGCCGGTTCGGACGCGCGCTCGACCTCGGCCTTGCGGGCGCGGCGGTACATGAGGGAGGGGAAGACGTAGATGACGAAGGAGCCGAGGAGGGCGCCGAGGAAGGAGACCACCACACCGAGGTCCGAGAGCAGGATGGCCCCGACACACACCGACACAATGAATCTGCACCAGCCATTAACACGAGCGTTGCGTGAGCCACCGACAGCAGCCGATACCAAGCCGGCAGCTCACATTTGGCGGCTCAGCAGGGTGCTGGCACAGAGGCCCGGGGTGCGCACCCAACGGAGATCTTGTCCTTGAGCTGCTGCGAGGGCGCCTTCACGCCGGCGAACTCGAGCGCCGAGGAGCGGAAGCCCTCGAAGGTGAGAGGGTAGCCGAGCAAGATCGAAAAACCGATGGCCCCGCGCGAGATCGTGGCGAGCGCATCGCTGGTCGCGAAGTTGTTGAGGATGAGGCCCTGCGCGGCACCTCCGAACAGCAGGAAGCCAGCCACCATGTAGACGGCGTTCATGCCGAACGCACCGAGGAACGCGGCGCCCGTCATCTGGTTGTAGCGCGAGATTGTTGCATCCTTGAGCTCGCGGAGGAATTTGGGCGCGTTGTAGTGGCACAGGTAGCTGCAACCCATCGGGGTCTTGTCAGCTGCGCTCTCCACGGGGCAAAGCGGCGCGCGCCTCCTAGTGAGACGTGCATGGCGGGGCGGACCTGTTGGTGAGCATGGAGATGAGGATGAGCCCCTTGATTGGAGAAGTTCCGGCCTGCGAGACCCCCCCCCCGTCAGTCGCCCGGCTGCGTTTCCCCCTGGAGAGTGGAGAAGCGTCGGAGACCAAAGGGTCGAAACAGTCGGGCGCAAGAGGTGACCGCATTGAACGAAGAAACGATGGTTGCTTTCCCCCCGGCCGCAACGAGTGCTGAGTGGAATGCGCCACCGGGCCGGTAGGTGCCGTCAAAGAGCCGGATAAGCATGAACGCGCCCGTGAAGAGCAACCTACGCCGAGGCCAGCGCCAGCACTCAAAATTTGGGGGTTTACATGTGGACAGAGGCGTGGGCGAGACGGTTGAGCAGGAAAAAGGGGCGCACCCGCCGATTCCGAGGAAAGAGGCGAAGGAAAGGGCCGAGAACGAGCGAAGAAGACAGAGCGGGAGCAGGCCAAAGAGATGCGCCGCCACAAGAATGCTCGCCCGATTCACCTCGACTCCAGCCAAGGCGGTGACGCCCGCCGTCATCTGCCCCCGCGTATGTGAGGAAAGACGTCCGCGTTCCATCCACACCCGAGAGACCTAGTGGCAGAGGGGAGCAGGCGGCACTCGGGGGCAGGCGCACCGCAAGGTCCGTGAAAAGGTCTCCGATGATCATCGAGTAGATGAGGCACGCCGACCACCTGCACCCTCACAGCGCGCGTCGGTGGGATCCTTTCGCATCGCACGCATCGCTGCGATGAGTGGTTGGGTGGGGGTTTGCACGTCTTGAATACGACGATTAGGTTCGGAATCCACGCCGTTTTCTGGCCAACCTGCCGCGCCCATATCCACAAATCACCTCAACTGCTCTGGTCTTTATTCGCCCCAGCCAAGCATCCGAAGCACGGGACTGCTAAGGGAACGAACCGTCTTTGCCCAGCCCTCCGTGTAGGAGGTGGCGCCGGTCATCAGACTCACGCGCCCAACGAGCGAAAAGCAGTACCTGAATCACCCCTCGCGTCAAGCCTTGCAGTGCCACGCAGTGTAATGGGGTCTCAGCCGCGCCATGCGGTAGCTTCGAAGGCGGTCAGCAGCCAGACGAACACGCACCCGGCGATTGTAGCGAAAAGAAAAGCGACCATGACAGCAGGTAGCAAAGCGGCCTTCTGGTCCGTCGCCGCCGCCACACCCCCGGCAACGCACAAAACCCCAGACCCCACACTGCAACCGGCAGCACCCGCGGATCAGCCGGGTTTTGGCTTGGTTGGTTGTCTCTGAGATGAGAAGCGAAAAAGAATCTTGCCCCATGGAGCAAGCGGTACGCCACCTCCCGCAGAAAGGGTGTACTGGGCTGTTGCCACCCTCGCAATGGGGTTCGGAGAGAAGAGCAGGGCTAGACCCAACGAACCAGAGCGCGAAACACGTGAAACCGGGGAAACGGGCGCACACATGTTTTTCATGAGAGACGCGATGCACGAGGCCATTGGAGTCTCCCCATTCAGCTCGATCTCGCCATCCTTAGTTTTGGTTTCCGCCGTCACAGCGGCCTGGAAGGGAGGTGGCGCACGGATCAGGCTGCCCCGCGCTTTGCGACAACCTCGGTGGCGCACGATGCCGGCAGAGATTCGCTCACCGTGGAGGAGCGCAGTAGAGTAGGGCCGGCACGACGGGAGAGCGGCATCCGGGAGATCCGAGCGAGCGCAGGGCGCCGCGCGGCGAGGCCCTCGTGGCCTGTCATGGTAAGCGAGGTCGAGAGCCCGAGGGTCGCACGCCCACCGGCTGCCGGGATGTGGAACGCAGCTGCCGGCAACGCCGCTGCAAGAGCGAGGACGAAAGTGGCGCGACGCATGCTCCGCGCGAGCTCGCTCCAAAGTGCGGTCTTCTTTCCGCTTGTAAGGCGAAACAAAGCGAAACACCGAGTCGTGTCCGCTTACAGCTACCGTTTGTCATGATTTCGCGACACGACAAAGAAACGGCTGGGACTTTTTTCCGCTCCCCTGTTTGTGTAAAGTGGCTACTCGCGAAGCGCGCCTAGAGGGCAGCGCCGAGGGGCCTGCGGGTGCGTCCGAACGAAAGGGGTCACGGGGCGGAAGAGCGCGCTCGGCGCCATGGCGCACCGCCAACGGCTGCCCGCCCCGCGCACTTTACTGCATCACTTGCGAGGTGACTGCTCAGCGGACGCGTCTCTCGACCTCTCTTTCACACTTTGTTAATAAGGGCGACTGTTTGTCATTAAACGTATCTATCTCTGATAAGGGCGCCGCACATGCCCCTGGTGGTGCAGCATGCGCGCGCTAGCAAGCGACGAAGTCATGGGCGCGGGAGAGGGTCATCGCCTGGACACGCGGCGGACCAGGCGGGTGAGCGGCGGGCAGAGGCTGGCAGGCGGGTGTGCACGGGTGGAGGGCGCGGGTGGAGAGCGCGGGTGGAGGGCGGCCAAGGTGCCTGGACCGGGACGCCCTCGTCCATCGAGAGGATGAAGAGGACCCGGTCCTTGCGCACAGCCTGCCCCGCACCCGGCCCTCGCCCGGGTCAGCCGCGGTGCGCTGCGCTGCGCGCGCAGGCGCCTGGCTCGGTGGTCGGACCAACACCTGACGGTGCGTGCGGCTCTCTCCGTTCTCGAGCAACTCCCGAAGCATGAACTGCCCCACCTCGTTCACCTCGCAGACTACAACGCAGACGCCACCCTCGGCATCACGCCCCGCGCCATCGCCGTTCTCGTTGTTCATATCGTCAATCACCTTGAAAAGCCCCCCGCGGATTTGCGACTGGTGCCCGCTCACTTTCTCCTTGTCCGACTCCTCCCGCAGTGCTACTCGCGTCACCTGACAGGCCCGCCCAGGGACTCAGATCCCAGGGGATTGACGCCTTTCGGGCAGGCCGGCCGAACCGGAACAGCAAATACCAGGCAGGGCGAGTATGTGCACCTGGACGAGCCCCGAGCAGGTTGCATCGACCAGCGCAAGGAGCGCCGCCTCACGCTGTTGGCGAGCTGAGTGCGTCCCTGTCAGCACTATTACCGCTGGCTTGAGCGCTCCGAGCCGGCACATGTCCACCACAGCTGCGCTCTTGCGCCGCTGCCAGGCGCCACCATCGTCCCCTGCCCCTGCGGCATCGCCGTCCCCAGCTGCCCGTGGTAGAAAGAAGAAGCCGTCCTCGGACCAGCACGAGAGCCTCCCAGCTCCAACCTCTACCAGCCCGGGCCGCCGAGCCGCGCACACACCTGCGTCCGCCTCGATATGTGTATCCTCCGCACCTGCCCCAAAGCTTGCACTTCGCGCTGGAGAATAGCCGACTGGCCCTCCCGATCCGTTGGGGACGAACGAAACATCTACGTCCACGTCCACGTCCACCAACCGCCCGGCCTCGTCAGCCGACAGCACTGCACTAACTCGGTCGAGCGTGCCGCCAGCACGGCGAGCGGCGTTGGAGACGTGCTGGGAAATGAGAAAGCTGAGGGTTGTCCACCATTGGCACCGAGGCCGCATGTCATCCTCCCTGGCTAATACGTACTGCAACTCAACTTCTACTTCACGCGCACCCGTTTGCTCCCGAACGCGTTCCTCGAGCATTCGTGCACAATGTGCCGCCTGCTGCGCCGCGCTTGGCGCCAACACCCGAATGCTTTCTGCATACGCCGCGATGCCCGCACCAGGTGGATAATTTGACGTGAAGATATATGCAACATTTGCTATCTGCGATGCCAGTGTGCAGCGAGTCAGTGCGTGGGGTGCAGCAAAGAGTTCGGCCAGGGTGGCTCGCACCTGCTTTGGGTACCGCCTGCTGAGTTGGTCGACCATGCCGCGCACAGTCGTGAAGAGCGCATCCTGGAGTGCTGGGTCCTGGGGCACCTCTTCAAGGTGTATAACTACTGTATGTCCTTTGCAAATCGACTGTTCAACAATCCGCTCGATGGACCAGTCTGAGATACCCTGCACTTTGAGCACGCTCGCCAAGGAGTGCGGCGTTACAAAGTTCAACGGCACCTTGACCACATCAACCCGCCTCACAGGATCCATGCGGCGCCGTAGCACCTCCTGCAGTGCTTTGGCGAGAGCCGAGACCAGTGTTGACTTGCCAGTCCCGGCTGACCCATACGTGTAGAGCGAAAGCGGTGCCCCGGCTGGTGAAAAGCCCTCCTGCATGGTCAACACGCCTGACGCCAGGTACTGCCGGAGCGCCGCCGTGAGCCGCGTCTGCACCTCGTCACACGCCGCGTACGGCACAGCGTCCATCGCCGTCCAAAACTCAGCGACCATCATATCTACCAACGCCTCCTTGCCCGCAGCCAGCGCCGCTGGCAAGGGTGGCGCGCTGCCCAACCCGGAGAGCAGCACGTACGAGGGGCTGAATGTGAAGGCGCGTCGCTCGCGCGCTAGAACTTTTGCCTGCCCGAAGACAGCCTTCACTGCGGACGTACGACCACAGATCTTGTACGCGCTGAGACCGACGGAGGTCCCCGACGAAAACTTTTCAAGGCAGCTGTTGGCCAGCACTCGCGAGCTGCTGGACGCAGTTGCGTGGTGCGCCTCGAGTGCTTCCTGCATCGGTGACAAGCCAAGCATCGTCCATAGAACGGCGTGCTGCTGAGACTGTATCGGGGGATTCTCCACCTGAATGAGTAGGGTAATCGGGGTGAGTGCAAAAACGTGCAGCATCTAAGAATGGGAAGAACATGTCGAGCGAATGCCCCAGTGAACCACGCCACGCCATACGGGTGCTCGGGACGTACCGGAACAGCAAAGGTAAAGGAGACCTCGCCCGAACCAACGTTGTATCCAATCGATGGCGGAAGCCCCGAAGCAGAGAACAAATCGGAGAGGGCCTTCACGCCTTTGTCTTGCTGCACTTTCACAAGACTTCCCGCGCGCTCAGCCGTCCGCCAGTCCACCGCGGGGAAAAGATCCGGGTCCGCGAGTCCCTCCAAAATAATGCGCCACTCTACAGCGATTTCCTCGGGAGGCGACGAGGGTGGTGCAGGGAGCGTTGAAAACGATGTCGAAGGAGTCAACGTGGCGGGCCCGCATGGTGGCGGGGAGTCCGGCGAGGGAATGTGAATCTGCCCCTTTCCTCTTTGCGCCGACATCTCAACGAGCACGGTGTGCTGCCAACCTCAATCACTCGTCAGGTCTGCGTGGCCGCTTGCTCCGGCTCAACTTGTATCGAGCGGTCCAAACCGAACCGTGTTCAATAATATCCTCGGGACACGCGTGGGCCTGTTCTGGACGCCCTCCGCCCAATGGAGGTAAGTGCGACCGGCAAAGCCCGGCAATCTTGGCGCGATAACCGCAATCTCAATGCGCCAGGGGACACGGGGGCGCGGGAGTGGGGCACTGTACTCCCGCGCTCGGGTGTGCACCCACCCGTCAATCCAGACAGGCGCCAGGCGTATCCTCAAACAATAACCTGTTTTGATTTTACTGATTTTACGGAATTTTCGAAAGTGTAAAGCTGGACTGTGTGATCGAGAGGGGGGGCCGTGGGCGGATCCCCGCTGTTCTCTTCGATGGGCGATAAAGATGCTGAGACGCTTGTTCGCAGGTTTCAAATTCTATTACCTTGCCAGTGCTCAGACTGAGATCCTCAGGGCTGCAACTGCTTCAGCGTGCTGCTGATCAGACACAAATTGGCCGCAGATTCGACATGCTGATATGCGATTGTTCCCTACAGCTTCGCAACTACAACGAGTGCTGCCTAATGTTCAGGACCTCTCCATTTGTTTAGTAGGCCTGAGGCTAGCCGTCATGTCTGGTTCCAACCTCCTTTTGGGTCTACAGTTTCTGAACCCTTCATTGCCGAAGGCTGGGGCAGGTGCGTGCAACGAGAAGAAAGAAGTCTTGCGGGACTGCCAGGCGGTGATGCAGAAACAGCTCGAGAAAGTTCGTTCGTCCTGCGAGAAAGAGAACCGAGGTTGCGGACCCCTTGTCGATCAAATAGGTGTTCGCTTTGTGCCTTAATCAGGTGGATGTCCTCTTCGTCTTGGAATTTTGAGCTGATGTCATCGGTGCCCGCCAGAGTATGTGGATTGCATGACCGCCAGCGGTGGGGCGAACTCTCGTGCGGAATTGACGGCGGCCGCGCAGTGTGTGCCAACATTACGGGCTCTCCTCGCGTGCTCGGAGAAGGCTCTGGGCGCGACGTGGGGGGGATGACGCAGCTTTAACATCGACGATGCAAACGTTGTTTGCTGTATTTTACTGGAGCAAGCATGAACCCCGTGCAGCGCAAGCAAGTAATGCGATCCAATCACATGATGGGGCGAGGTGGCCCCCGTTCGAGGAACCCAAGCGGAAGGAGAGATGCTATCCACCATGCGTAGTTCCCCAGTGGCGATCCTGGCGCGCGCAAACATGCTCAGTGTGGCCGACAATCGTTACATTCTGGAGCAAGACGCGTCTGGACCCACATTGATTTACGATTGCCGGCTTCATGCAGTGTTTTCCGCGGGCCCTGACATAGGACATCGGGAAGGGGAGGAGGGACCCGGAGCAGAGTCCAATGCGCGCCGCATGCCGAGGGCAAAGCCAGGTGCGCTTGCGCCCGGCGGGCTCGGGAGCTCGAAGTCATGCTCGATCTTGGTCTTTCCGGTCCCGACCAGCCAGACGTAGAAACTCCCGAGCATGCCGACCTGCCAATAAAGATCAGCGTGGCCATCCAAGTGATGTGGGGGCAAGCAGCCTCTGACACGCACAAAATGCCCTTTCGTCGACACCCATGTGACCGTGGGCGCGTGAGGGGGTGGCCCATATGAGGGGGCAGCGAAAGCTTGATTGTTTGGCAGGGCGGGACAATACTGCCCCCGCGGTGATCAGAGCCAGGAAACACAGTAGACCCGGGGCAACCCCGACATTCTGCATCTCGCACGTGTGTCAGTCCACACAAGCGATACACGCTGCAAGTATACTGATCCAAAGGCGATTTCTTCGGAAATTGACTGCGCCGCCAAGCATGCTGGGTTACTGCACACGGCTCCTGTCAGCGAGCAGATCTATCACACACCTTAACGAAGAAAACTGTGAGTGTAGACCCTGGGCTCATGATGAATTGAGGAGGGATTCGATGCGCCCATCTGGTGTCGGGCAATCAGAATCCAATTTCGGTGAATCAGAATGACGAATAGCAGCTTCCTACATCAAGCATAAGCGAAATAATAAAAACGCTAGGAGCTCCCATGCTGGTTCAGATTTCACAGGTTCTATCGACCGCTGTGCCAACGACCGTGCATGTCGATGGGGTAGGGGGCATCACGTGCTTTCGCCTTGCCTCCCCTTGCGAATCTCTTCAAATATGAGTGAAAAATGAAAGTCGGGAATTCCGAGATACTGCTCGTGAGATCTTTGGTTCACACGTTTCCTGTTGCCAATGCGATCCCCCACCTTCCGAACGTCAGGCAAAATGACGTGGGTGCAGGACCTTTGCTATCTCTCTCCGCAATTCACTGTAGTTGTACGCCGCGGTAGCAACGAAGACGCAGATGCAGGAAAAGGTCACCTGCCCGCCAAGCGATGCTCATTCACCAGAAGCTTTGTCCCATTTTCTCATCGAGCGCTTGTAGATTGAAAATCTATTGAACTTGGCAAAAAAGAGCCCCAACCCTCCGGCCGAAGATCCTCTTCTGCATGTGGGTAGGAACGAGGATTTCGGATATCGCACCCAGAAAAGAAAACGAATGAAATACCGAAGGTTTGCCCGTCCCACACATGCATCGAGAAAAAAACAGTGGTGATCCATGGTGTCAATACACTTGTTACACCTCCTACAGTGGTGCGCGCGTGGTGGCTTCTGCTTGTTGCAAACCTGCAAACAAAGGGGTCAACACTGGGTGCCGTGATTGGTGACGGCGGCCTTTCATGCCCAAAGGCCATGCTAAAATGTAAGGGTCCCCCCCTTTTCCTGGGTCAGGCTGAAAATCACCTCGCAGAAATGCATTGCACTATCCTCCAGTTCCCAGTCGCGCAAATTGATCTCACCCGCATCAGACTTGACTGCCAGATAGAAGTTGCTGTACACCTGCGGCAAGCATGACCCTTCAAATTCCGCGCCGGAGAGATGCGCAGCTGCAACAGAGCTCGTAGTCGGGGCCAATCGTCTGAACTGGGTCATCCAAGCGCTTCCGCTATCTGGACACCAGCGGCCGCAAGGTGGGATTGCCCCCCCCCCTTCGACAAATCGGAGGGCCAGAAGAGCACATTGAGGGCCAGAAGGATGTAAAAGCTCCAGAGAAGCCCCCCCGAAAATGTTGAAATTGCGGGGAGATAGCCGGGGGCAGTGATCTGTCACGGGATTGTTGTCAGGTGCCTGAGGCCTCCTAGTAACACAACTGCATAATGATGTAGAAATATGACGGACATTGTTACCGTGAACATGCCGCCGACAATATAGGCCGTTAGAATCTGCGTCAATGGGGACAGGTCATCAGAGGAATCGGGCTAGAGAGTCGATTCTTGGGGTGCAGTCCTCTATCTCAACAACGCGAAGAACATGAAAAACAAATGACAAGAACCTTACCTGGGCGCCAACGAACGCCGTCCTCTTGGGAATACGTTTCTCTATACACCGAATGGAGATTCCTGTACGTGGAGCGCACCCAGACTCCTGCTCTTCCTATTTGGGATTCCAGAACCTTAATGTTTCAGTTGGAAGATGCAGAACTCTATGGGAGAACTGCGCACAGAGGCGCATGGACCTTTTTGGACACTGCGATAGCCGGGGTGCAAGTTGCTTCGAGGTTGCCTCGTTCAACGTGAAAGTCGAACACCTTGATTGCCAATCACGTTACCAAACACAAAACGTAAGATGCTTGCAGCGAAAGACGCTTGCAGACCCATCGCAGATGGCGTAGCTACTTTCAACGGAATCACCGTAGCAAACGCGTCGGGTAGGATCTACCTTGCCGCAGGCTCCACACTGTGCTCGCTCAACTCCCGGAGGAATATCAAGCACCACTTGACAGTGGCAGCACTTGACACGAAATCTTCCATCCTGCCCGGATGTGATCTCGTCTGCAGTCTCTGATTCCTGGTTCTCCTGCATCGACAAGAAAGATTTCGTACGCGGAAGCAGTGGCTTGTGGAACCCCGAGGCCGCGGCCCCGCACAGGTGCCGAGAAATCGATTTCACGGCTGTAAAGCGACACAACGAAGAGGACAGAAGTGCAGCGGGACAGAGGTGCAGCGGGACCTAAACTGCACCATGCTGCTTCGCGGGGCGCGTTTCCATGGGATGCGTCTTCCGCTTGGGACCACGCTCGCGTTGCTGCTGTGTTCTTGCACACTTGCCCATGCCGCGCTATCAAATCGCGCGCACCTCGGAGCCTCGCGGATCCTTGGCTGCTTGCCCACGCCCTCGCTCAGGATTCGCGGGGGGGCTGAGCAAGGGGCAGGCGACGGCATGACTATAGTTCAGGATGATAACGGTGACTTGATTATCGGGGGAGGCGACACGGTAGCTCCTGAGCAAGGTGGGGCCGATCCGAAGAAGGAGGGTCGAATGGGGATCCTTTGTGTCGATCTTGGCTGCCACAATACCGTCGCGGCGATTCGGTAACTTCTCGAGCCATGCAAACAGCTACTGGCTCTCTGCTTATCCTTTCTCCGCGACTGTCCCGCACGGGTTGGTTGTGCGAGGCTGTCATCGCCCTCTCTTTTTCCATGACTGTGCACGTGATTCCTGTGTCCAGGAGCTCTCTCGGAGACAATTTTGCTGCTGCGGGGCTCGGTGGAGGCGTAGCAGTGCTAGTGCAAAACGACATGTCAAAACTCGAGACACCTACTGCGGTTGCGCTGCGCGGCAAAAAGAAGGAGGTAAGCAACACCATCTTCCTTCGCAGTTGCCCCGGAGCACGTCCATCGAGAAGTTTTTTGACAGTTGGTGCCGCTTTGCAGGTAGGCGAGATCGCGGCGACGCAGCCAGCCTCGAATGCGCAGAACATGGTTGTGGACTTCCTTCCACTCCTCGGTTGCTCCGCCGAGGAAGCGGCCACGCTACCCGTCGCTCCCCCTTTTGTCATCACGTCACACGCAGAAACAGGCCTTGCTGCAGCCGCTGTAGAGTTCGACGGCCAGTCACCGTACGTGCTTCCCTTCGAGATGGCGCTGGTAACCCCGCACCCTCCATTTGTGTTCGCGCTGGCTGCAGACGGAAACTTAAGGGCCGGGACATTCGCGCAAGTAGGCATGGCAGCTACTCGCCGTGGCCAAGTATGGGGAGGACCAGCTATTGTCGCTCGGCGAAAAGGAGCGGCTGGCAGCTGCGGGAGGACTTCCGCCCTCTGCATGGGCGCTGGCAATTGTGGTACGCACTGCAGCCATGATCACAACTTGCTCCGCGGGAGTGAACTGCCCCTGATTGGCGCAGGTACCTGCGGGGCTTACGCCGCGGCAGCACGGGGCATTACGGGACGCTGCTCTCGTTGCAGGCTTTGCAGCCCCGGTGCTCGTCCCGCAGGCCGAGGCTCTGGCTCAGGCCTACGCAGAGCGCCACAAGGGGAGCTTGCGCGCGGGTGGGGACGATGCTGGGGGCGCGGAGGGCGCGGAGCGCCTCGTCGCGATCGTGGATGTGGGCCACAGCCGCACCGCGGTCCAGACCAAACCGCCTCCTCGCCTCAGAACTCCCAATACCACTCGCATCCTCGGACAGCACCCCTCATCGACTCACGCGGCGCCAGGCTCTTCCTGCCGCGGCCCTCCGCCTCACTAAAATACGGCGATAATCCAGGCGGTGCTCGCGGCAGTGAGCAACAGTAGTGCGCGGGTCGTGGCATGCGAGAGCGCGAGCGATGCTGGGGTCGGGCAGATCAATGCCGCGATGATGGCGCACTTCTCGAGCCAGATCGAGGGCGAACATGGTGCCGGGACGTGTGGGACAGCCAAGTCAAAGTATCGCTTGTCAGGGGCAGTCGAGCGGCTCAAGAAAATGCTATCAACCCTCGAGGAGACTTCGGTACCAGCCACAGTCTCTCACCATGGCAGGGTCAGCCTGTGCTAGCGGCCACCAGCGCAATGGCCGCGGGTTGTCTGAGCCCGTGGGCGGGGTGCTCGCGCAGGTCGGAGTTGACGGCCTCATTCCCGACCGCGATGTGACACTGAAAATGGCGCGCAAGGACCTTCAGGCGCGAAACCGCCTACCATCAGCGCTGCTCCCCGCGTGCAGCTCCCTAAGCAAGATGCACGAGGACAGTCTCACTGAGATCTTGACGCGGCACCGCCCGATGCAGACGATCGCGGCGCCGCTGTGCTCCCGGGTAAGCGCGCTGGTTCGCCGGCTGATGGAGAAGGCAGCGCAAGAGGTGCACTCTGTTGAGGTGGTGGGCGGGGGCTCGCGCGTGCCGTGCGTCGCAGCCGCGGTGCAGGAGGGGGCTGGGCAAGCCCTTTCCCGCACGCTGGACTCGAGCAGTGCGCTCTGCCAGGGCGCCTCGCTTCTTGCTGCGCTGCGGAATCCCGACGCCGCCCAGCACGGCACAGTCCCGGCCGTCGCCGCTGAACCGCTACCTGAAGAAGCTGGGGGCTCTGGGATGGAAGCATCGGCGCTGGTAGCGGTGCTGGCAGAGCGAGGGCGTGTGGACCGGGTGCAGCTGGAACAGGCGCTCGTCGAGGCGGAGGTCAACCGCCTCGAGGGCCTCATTTCCGAAACGCGCCGTGAGCTCTCTGACGGAACTCTCCGCCCCAAACCCCTTGACCCCGTCCCTCTTGGTTACCCCACTGGAGCACGCCGTCTCACCACAAGACTCTGAGCGTGATTGGTGGCCTCGCGGCGCAGACAAGTCGCGGGCGCTGATGGATCCGGAGCGGTCCAACGAGCTGGTGGACGCCGCGGAGGAGTGGATGTGGGGCGCTCCTGAGGACGGCTTCCGTCTCGGCGAGTACAAGGAGAAGCATGATTCGCTGCGCGAGGAGCTAATGCGTCTGAATGCGCCACTGTTCGAGGCACGTCGAGCAGCAGAGGACAAGGCGACTGCTGAAATGGAGGCTGAAGCGGCGCAACGGCGTCGGGAGGAGGCAGAGCAGCCTAAGGAAGACCACGACAATCGTAAACTGAAGTTCGAGGACAGGCACTCGCACTGCCCTTTCGCATATTTTCGATCGGAAATGTCCCTTCGCCCAAGCGTTCTCGTCTAATGCCTTGCTCGCGAGGGCCTCTTGACCGGCACGTGTGGCCGCAGGTTTCGAATGGCCGAGGCAAACAAGGCAGAGGCGCACGAGCTGTTCGGCGACGGCAACATCATGCATGCGGCCGACCGCTACGCGAAAGCGATGGGGCACTGCCAGAAGGTGATGGGGGACATGTCGCCCGAGCAAGAGACGCGGCTGCGCGACCTCAAGGGGACACTCTCTCTCAACCTCGCGCAGTGCTTCTTCAAGTTGGAGCGTTTCCAGAAAAGTGTCGAGCACTGCAACGAGGCGCTCCGGTACAGTCCGGATCTCACACGTGCGACTCTACGTCGTGGACTTGCGCTTGAGCAGTTGAAAAAGTGGGAGGAGGCGTTGGCGGACGCCGAGGGCGTTCTGGCTGAAGACCCTGAGAGCGGACCGGCCGCCAAGCTCCGCGCCCGCGTACAGGAGCGTATCGCTGCGCAGGAGGCGAATGCCAGGAAGATGTTCCAGAAGATGTTCTAGGTTTCACATAACAGGAGGCGTCAGGGTTCCGGCGGACGCAGCAAATGCGAGCGATTTTTGCGTGAAACCTGACTCGCATGCGTACTTGCACTGCGTTGGACGTGGACAGTGGCCTATTGAGATTGTGCAGCATTTACGCTTAATCAAGAGCGACCTGCTTGAGAGCAACTTTGGCTGCAAGCTCCTTGGCAGCTTCGCAAAAGTCTCTGTGAGTCGCCTCAAGGCGCTGGCGCGTGGACACCGCGCACAGCAGCGAGTACCGTTCCGCCTCAGGAATGTCGTGGATGTCAGCCAGCGCGAACCTGTTTGGATGGATACACGTGATGCCTCAGCACCCGGTGTCATGCAGGGCCTGCAGCCGTAGTTTCCCCGCAAGCGAGTGCGCCGGCTTTGGGCAGGCCAGCAGGGTGCGGGGTGCGAGGAGCGGGATGCCTCAGCGCCCGGGGCACCGAGGACGGACAGAGGTGGCGGAAGGACGCACGATTGGAGCTCGAGGCGCTCGCTCTCCGACAGCTTCCACCCGACCAACTCTCCGATTGGCGATACCACGAGCTGAGACGTCCCCGGGCCCTCTGGTGCAAACTTGCGCACCCGCATAAAGGCCTCGTGCACCGTCTGGCTCTCGGCTGCGTTGTCCTCGGACACCAGCTTCTCTGACAGTTTGAGAACCTCTTCTGCGGCTGTATTTGCCTCCGTCTCCAGTTTTGCCATGGAAGCGATCTCTTCCTCACCCACCTTCATGTCGTTGAAGAGCTCCACTTGTGCGACGGGAAACGGCTCCAGCGATTCCATCCGCACGATGCGGAAGCGCTGCCAAAACGACCCAGTGCGCGCGTCAGCCCCAGTATTGTGGCAAGCTGCAGGGATTGTAAGAGCTCTCCTGGACTCCGACGCAAGTGCATCGGGCACCCTCTGCGCTCTCCTCTTCCGAGAACTCGACGTCCCGGAGAAGAGCCATGGTTCCAATAGCTTGCAGCGTAGCATCATCGTCGTCGCTATCCTCTAATCTCACTGAACCCTCATCGCCTGGATTTGTGTATGTACAGAATCCAAACAGCGGTATCTGCTCTCCTTGGACGTACCGCACTGCATCGAGCCCACTCTCCTCCGCAACCACTACGGAGCTTTGGCATTCCGGGAATAGCACGCCAGATTCCACGGGAAGGAGCACCTGTCCGATCCGTGCACCCCATCTCACAACAACGGCATTGTTTGGTGTATTCACAAGACGCATTTCGATACGAGACGACGAAAGACGACACACTACTCATGCAGAGGGGAACACACCAGGCGTTGAGACGCAGATTGCACAACCTCGCCTGTTTCCTTTGCCGACACCATTTCGAGCCCAATACATTCCCGTCGACTTTGCTTTGGTGTTTGACACAATCCCGCAGGAAATTCAGGTCGCTGGCACCGTCCAGGCATCACGAGTGCCTTGTTGCAGGACCGCCCCCTTGTCGCGCTGGTTGCGGGAGCAAAAGCACGCCAAGAATTCTGAGGCCGAAGCAAAGCCGGCGCTGAACGCATATTTTGAGGTGATGAGAGGTATGCGGGACAGGCAGCTGACAAAGGAAGCGAAGCAGCAAGGATGAGTGCCGCGGCACATGCTGATTGGCCCGTATGCCAGAACCCCATTGCGGGGCGTATCGTTCTGACCTAGAAAAGGGCTCCAATTCCTGGTGTAGCGAAGACTGCTGGCAAGATCCTGGCGTGTTAGCCTCCGATCTGGTCCAGCCGGCTCCGGGATGGAAGACGACGACCATATAGTCTTGCGGCACCGCCGGGCAGGCTGGTTCGTCCGATCTCCTGGTCGAAGCGGCTCACAGCGCTCGTCACCAGCTGCAAATCTGCCGGGAGAGGCCGTCGCAGGTGCTCCCACCGATTGGAGCAATGCCGAGGCAGGCGCACCTCCTGTACTGGAGCGGAGTGAAGCTGGTGCGCGGACACGTTCTCATACACATGAAGCTTACGATCAAGCTGAAATCGAGTCAAGCTCTCATGAAGTTGCACTGCCTGCGCGCTCAAGTTCTGTCGCGGGGGAGAGACCAGATCGGGAGCAGCCTTCAGAACAGAGCGGCAGACTAGAGCTGGCCGTCAGCGACCAAAGCAATGATCGTGAAGATGTCGATGACGGCCGACCCGACAATTTTCGAGTTTTGCGAGGGGCGACTCACAGCCACGCGGACGTGCCCGGTAAGTGCCGGCCTCCGTGTCCAGCGAAACTGCAGTGCCTTGTACTCGTTACGCGGCGGCGCTGCCCCTGACGCCTAAAGTCGCCACAGGGTATGGTGACGGACGGGAAAATTTGGTGATGCGAGTGAGGTGCTCCCCGATTCAAGCGTGAATCGTCCACTAACACAAGTTCCAAAACCCACACAAGCAGCGTTCGCGGAAAAACTCGAAAATACACTCAAGGCCACGTGCATTTTTTCAGGTTTCTGTCGGAGAAGGTCAGCGCTCTGATGACTGTATTGCTGCTGGTCTTCCTTTTCATTCTGCATCTGCACTTTTTGCCCACTGCTCGAGCTCCTGCGCATGCTTCGTGTCTTCCAGTGAATGAGATCCTCGAGGCCGACCCGGACATTCTACAAATTAGTGTCGAGGGCATGTGGGCCCGCCTTGCTAAAGAGGTCAGTGACGTCCCCGCCAATCGCGTTGCGCCGATCGCCGATGGTAGGACGCTTCGTGGCACGCTTCGTGGCATAGATTTCCGAGTCAAATCGGCCGGTACTAGCAATGGCATATTGTTCCTGATTCTTTACTGCAGATAAAGGCGGAGGTTGTCCGAGAGCTGGTTGAAAGTGGGGATTCTGAGTATTCGCAACCAAGGGCTTTGGGGAAAAAGCCATGGTCACAGCCGCTACCCTTGACAATGCTCTTGCAGCATCGGAACAAACCAGGGTGTATCAAGAAACGGACAGCGCTTAGAAACGGACAGGGCTTCAATTAATGACACGTTTGGCTGCCGCCAGGTGGGGTGCTGTTCGCGATATCTGCCTCTCGGCTGTTGTCGGACCGTTTCGTCGTGTCGAGTCAGCAGGAGTGCAAGCTGCAAGAATGTTTGACCAGACGTGGGAATGGAAAGGGGATGCCGAGGAGGAGAAAGCCATACGGTGCCTGCCGTGCAGCCCCTGAGTATCCCGTTCGCCTGTTCCAGTAGCATTCTGCACACTCTTCTGAGTTTTCTGACGCGTTTGCCACAAATGTAGGGCAATGGCGACTCGCAGCGCAACGCTGCTACGAGACGTCTCCAAGGGTCTCACAGACTTCGAGTCACAGGTCCGCTTTCACATCTGTTGGGCTGGCTCCAGTCATTTACGCCTGAGCTTTTGATGCAATGTTCTGCACGAAGTTTGCTGAATGGTCACACAGGTAGCTATGATGGCGATGGTCCTAGACGATCTGGATGCCATCGTTGAGGTCTAGCATCGCTCCGAGCTGCGAATGGCTCATCGCTGGAGGCTGTGCAGCACCAGCGGGAGTGGCATTCCTGCAGGATACTGAAAACGTGGGCTGCGTGCATGCAGGGCCCGACCTACGTGTATTCCAGCGAACGGGGTCTATTAATGCTGCCAGAACGTATACTGAAGTCCCACAACGTCTCGCGCGTGACCTTCACCATCAGCTCATCGCACCCATGTTTCGGTGCGTCTCATCCGAAACCCCCTGACACCTAGGAAGTCCGACCATCGCAAATGGCTGCACCCAGATCGTGTCAATGACGCCATGCCTGCCTTGTGGTAGGAGGGAGTATCCTCGGGAAGCTAGTTGAGTTCTTGCTGAGCTACGACACGATCCTTCTGAACCAGCTGGTCGCACTCTCGCGCGTGCACCGACTTCGCGGAGCTGACACGCCTGGTGAGCAGTCATTGTGGGTTGGGCTCTGGTGCGCGATGAGTCCTGCGTCTATATCTGTCCAGCCTTGCCGCATTTGTCACACGAAATATGAAGTGAAGGTGCTCATGGCAGGACGGGGATGGGCCCATGTCGTGCGATCGAACGATGCGTACAACCTGGCATTTTATCAACCGGTGCGCACATTTTGCAACGCGATCCAGAAGTCCACGGCCCATACCGAAGGTGTGGCTTGTGAATGCGGTGCGGCTCAACACTTGTGCAGATACAGACGCTTGCCGAGAGGTTATACGCCAAGGCGGCAGTGTTGTTCTCTTCGGTATTCCTTGTCGCCGCCACCACGGCGCTCGTTGCCGTAGTTCTGCGCGAGACACACCTGTAACGCCCTTCATTCAGTGCCCCTGTTTCCTGGTTTTGCTGATGCGTGAGTCTTGACCATGCTTGCAAATTCGGTGCATGACCTGCTCACGCGTGCTGATTTTAATTGGCTAATTCTACGGCCTGCCGCTCAGGCGCATTATACGCTGGTCGATGCAGCTTCGAGACCAACGGGCACGTTCTGCGGGTGTGCTGCTCTTGCTCGCACACCTTGCTGATTCGCTTGCTTTTGTTCCCGTCATGATTGGAACTCTGCAGTTCTTCTTCGAGGTACCGGCGCCCCTCCCTTTCTCTTAATAATAGACGGGCAGCGCAGGCGGCACCTGGCTCAAAATGGCATCTGCACTGAAATGATGCTGCCCTCGTTTTGGGCAAAAGTTTTTCGAGGACCCATTCCTGGCGCTCCTTATTCTTGCTGTCAATTGGATCTGCGAAATTTTCTCTCTTCTTCGGGTTCAAGGCAATCCTTCAATGCGGCTGTTTCCACGCATGTTTGCACCCCGTCAAACCCTGGTCTCCCGGAAGCGCCTTTCAAATGTGTCAATTACGAACAGCATCTGTCTGTGATGGCCCTTTGACGTCTGTTTCGCGTTGGCTTAGCTTTCTCGCTCTCTTTTGCCTCTTTCTCGTCTACATCTTCTCGTTTCCTCTTGGCTTCACATACCTTGCGTTCCTGGCCTGGCTCTCCGCCTCCTTGACGGCCATTCTCTATTTCGCGAACCGCTTCTCGCCGCGCTTGGCCGCGCCAGCACCGTCAATACGTGCGTTGCGAACAACGTCGATCAGCGTTCAGACCTGGCTTTACGTTTGAGCAACGCTAGCGCTACGGTCCTTCACCAGCATGGCTCGTGATCCTATTGGTGAGAGCTCCTAATGGAATCACGCGGCACTCGTGAGGATGTGTGCTTTTCTAAGCGAGGCTTCAGTGCCACATTTTGTAAGCATGGCTGAGCGTAACGCGGTGGGTTTGCTGCCCACTCACATCGCAAAGCACCAATTACGCACAGCCTCCTTCAACCATAACACCTCTCTCTACTAGCTTTTCCCCCTTTTCCCCCTTTTCCCCTTTTTGTTCTTCTCAGACATTTTCTGCCCAGTCGTTGCGTCGTTTGCCGACATCCCATCGGCAGGCAAGGTATCCTCCTCAGCATCCAATCCAGTATCTAGCGGACTTTCCGCAGCCGCCAGGCCATTGACTCCTGCTTCTACGACTGTCGCTCCGTTCGTTGCTGCATCGTGGTTCCCAGCATTTGCAAACTCGGATTCCTCTTTGTACGCATCTGTCTCATGCTCTTTTTGCATTTGGACCTTGTCACCACCCGAGATGCCGCTCTCCAAGCAGCCACCTTCTTCCGTGACAGTGTCACCGGCGTCATGCGCCTTGGTCCCGACTTCACTGCCTCCCTCGCTTCCGGTTTCTGCCGCAGATGGTAGGCCTTGGGTTGCAGGCGTACCGCTGTCAGCCGCGGAAGTTGGCAGTCCATCCTCCGTGGCTTCAAGAGTAGCGGCCTTGAGGTTTTCGAGGACCATTATCAGCACCTCATCCGGTGTCAAGCCCTTGGCGCCGCCTGTCTCAAGCACTCGTGCGGACAGCGCCTCCTCGAGACGAAAGTATGCGGAGGACGCCACCTCCTTGAGCCGCTCAGGAAGTTCTTGCCTCGCGGTCTCTTTCAGCTTCTCGATTCGCGCTTTCGCTGCCGCCCCAAGCTCTGCCTCCCGTGCTTTCCCTGCTGCCTGCACACGTGCGACTTCCTCCCGAAGTTCCGTGACCTGTGATTCCAGCGCCGCCATTTCGCGCTTCTGCCTCGCTGCTGTGTCCACCGCAGCTGCGTCCGCCGTATCCGCGCGCGCGCGTGTCTCTGCGAGTTCGCGCCGCAGCTCTTCCTCTCGTTTCGCGGCATGGCGCGCAGCATCAGCAGCGCGTTCGTCGGCCTCGGCCGCAATTTGACTGATGCGAGCCTCGGCCGCCCGCTCTGCCTCCTCAAGCTCTTCTTCTCGCGCCCCCGCACCCTGAACGCGCAAGCGCCGCACCGTCTCACGCAGCTCTGCGAGCACGCGGTCCTGCGCTGCGCGCTCCTCCTCCATCTCCGCCGACAGGCTGTCCCGTTGCGCGGCAAGCTCTCGCCGCGCCTTGCGTCGCTCCTCCTCCACCCTAGCGCGCGCAGCCTGCTCATCCGCCAGATTTTCTTCGGCCAGACGCGCCCGGTCTTCCGCTTCGTGTCGCTCTTGCCGTAGCGCACGCGCCTCCTGGGCTAGCGCCGTCGTGCGCTCTTCGGCGCGCTGGAGGGCCTCCTCGGCGCGCTCTCGCTCCTCGCGCATGGCCTGCACCTCAGCACCGCTGAGTCCTGATTCAGCATGCGTTCGCACTTGCTCCTCTAGCTTGCGTCGCTCGTCGCCTGCCCGCTGCGCCACAAGACGTGCCTCCTCGAGAGATTCGCGCAAGGCGTTCGCATCGGCCCGCAGACGCTCGTTGTCTGCGACGAGCTTGCCGACGCTCTCGACCAGAACCTGCCCCATGAGAAGATCTGCGGCCCCACCACGCCCCGCTGCCGCGCGCCGCTGCTCATCCACGAGAAGATCAACCCCCCCTCGCAGTGCGTCCAACTTCCCCGCCATCTCCGCCACCCGTGCCCGCACATCTGCCTGCTCTCGGCCAACGCCTCGCACGGCATCAAGCACCTCGGCCCCGCCAGTGAGTGTCCCACCTGGAAACGGTCCGTACGCATGCGGCACCGGCAAAGGATGCGCGTGCTCTCCCGCGTGTCCAGCATATTGCGCGCCGTGCGCTGCTCTGCCTCCAATCAGCATGTGTAAACCCGGGCCGTGCAAGCCCGGCCCTCCGTGCTCGGAGAGTTTCGCCATTCGCGACTTCAGCATCTCATCTTGATCGTCGGCGCTACCCTCCTCGCCGTTGACTTGAGCGGAATCCCCCTCCGTGCCTCCTTCCTCACCTTGCTGATCCTCTTCCCCCTTCTCGACTCCGTGGTTATCGGCGCCGTCACCCTCGTTGCCGCTTGGCACGAGAACCACGGGGGTCTCAGCCAGCCCCTCGCCCTCCTCTTCCCACTCATTCGCGTCTTCTGAAGTCTCACTCGGTGGCCGGAGGCTTTTGATCGCCGACAGAACAGCTCTGTCGCCCTCAAGCGGGACCATGGGAACCGGTCCTTCGTCGCCGTTTCCGGACTCAGCGGCCACCACGTCCACAAGAGTCTGCCGAAGCACACACATGTCAGCTCCCATCAGACCGAACGCTAGTGCGGCACGGGTTCGTGGCAGGTGGTCGGAGGGGAAGGGCCAGGTGCACACCAGCTCAAAGATGAGCACGGCGTCTCCCGGGACGATCCCCTCGGAGTCTCCGGCAGAACCATACGCAAGGTGCGGAGGAACGACGATCCAGCGCACCCCACCTCGCCGCATGCCCAACACGCCTTGCTCCCAACCAGCGATCGCTGAACCAGTCCCAACAACAAATGTCTGGTCGATTTTCGGCGCCCCAAGCTTCAACTCCGTTCCAATGCACCCACGGCCGTCGTGGCCTTCCAGATATCCCTGGCGGCACGGGCCACTCGAGTGTCAGCCAGCAGTTGCTACCGCCACGAATACCCCGCAGCAACGACTGGAGTAAATGGGCAGTCAAAGACTAGGTCTGGTCGGGGGCACGTGCCTTGCAGTGCACGGTGACTTCGTCGCCATCAGCAACCTCATGCTCACCTGCATCGCCAACACTTGCGTCTTGCAAGACAAGTGGGTGGTGCTCGGGCGTCCACTCGGCTGACTTGGCCAGTGCAATTGCCTGCGCGACTTTTGCAAGATCGGGCCCTGTCTTGAGCAGCAGGCTCCATACTGTCTGGTCGTCTGCCTGCATCGACATGTAGTTCCCAGCTTGAGGGACCGCTTTCACCTCCAGCGTGATCGGAATCGACACTGCCTCTTGTTTTTGAACGGTATACACGAGCACGCGCATTTTGCGCCCATCGCCCCTCCCCACGATTACCATTCCCAGCGCGCCGTCCTCTCGCGCGGCGCCTGTACTCAGCAGGCACTCCGTTAACAGGCGGTGCACGAGGCAAACTAGCCCGCACCAAAAAAACAGATTCTCGTGGCGTAGGTTGGAGGCAAAGCACCTTCGGGCACCTGAACAGGCAAGAAACCGCCCTTGTAGAGACGGAAGGGATGGCATGCTCCGGCAAAAAGGATAGCAGGCGGCTTGTCGGTAGACGGTCGAGGAGGCGTGTTCGACGGAGCTTCCCGCGGCGCGGCCATGGCCAGAGGCGAGCGGGACTTCGGCTGCGTTGGAGCCTGATACTGCAGTGAAATGTTCCCCTGCTCGGCTGAAGCCTGCTCTTGTTCGAGGATGGACACCTGCCCAGATGCGAAAATGTGAAGAGCGGCCTTGCGGGACGGGACACCCGCTCCTCTCCCTGAGGAGCCCGCCACCAAGCCCTTGCACACCTCAACATGATAACACACTACAAGTAAGGCTTGGCAGGACAGGGCAGCACCAGTTGCGAGCTAATTGTTTGCTGTGCTTCCATCTTTTGCCCGTACTCGCGAGGCGCGCAAGTTGAGAGACCGTCGAGGATGTGTGCGTCACCTCCAGGTCAAACGTTGGAGCCATTCATATCTGGGCGAGGGCGGACGGCGCCCGGGGGATAAGGTGCCCGCGCAGCCAGGCGGCTGCTGAGGGAGCCCCTTGTCTAGTTGGGCCTGACCTACAGCGAGGAGCGCCGGAGACCGAATTACAGTGGTTGACCAGCGGTTGAGGGGGTCGCACTTGTCGACGGGGGCCCGGGTTTAGGCCCGGGCGACCGGGAGAAGCCAGGGTGCCAGCGGAGCACCATCCAAATGGCTTCGACGCGGTTCTTCGGGGGTGCCGAGGTGCCGAAAGTAACGACAAAGAGTGGCCACATCAGTGATGTCGAATATGAGCCCCATCCGCCGCAGCTCCAGGATGACCTGCCACCCACTGACCAGGAAGCACTCGACAAGCTTGACGACGCCCTCTCCAAGAAGAAAGGACGCACGCTGCTCCCAACCCCGGCAGGGCGTTTTCGTGATAGGCTTGATTCATTGTTCAATTCCCGTCTGGAGGAACGCATCCGGCAGCTTCAAGTCTTCCGCACGCAGATCGAGGATATCCAGGCAAAGAACAAGCGTGATCACGTCGCAAAGCAGATCGAGATGGCGAAGGTGGTGGACAAGCTGAACCGCACACGGGAGCGTCTCGAAACAGTCACTTCTGAGCTAGCTGAAGAGCGCCGCGAAGTGCGTTCCCTCTCCCTTGCCCAGCTCTGCTCAACACCAGTAGCTTATGAAGTTGTCGCATGTACGACTGCACCTGTTGCCAAGGAATCGCAGCTGAACACAGGCGCACCGCGCGTGCGGCCAGGTCCTCACACGCCCACGTGAGCTGCAAGTAACCTCTGCGACTGTGACGGCACACGTAAAGCGGACCGGAATCCGCACAACGGCGATGGCATCCGGGTACGACTTCTGTGACGACGTGCGCCATGGCATGCCAATTCTTGAGACAAACGACGACGGAAGCCTCTGGGGCATCGGTGCGCACGGGCTGCAGACAGATGAGATCCCGCCACGAGTAGTGTTCGAAAGCCAGCTGGACAACTCTACGCTGGAGAGCCGCGATTGGAACGAGGAGTGGCAGGCGCTGGTCCCCAAGGTGATGAGTCGGCACCTGTCGACGAAGTACATTGCCATGCGCAAGCTCGGCGAGCTACAAGATCATTTTCAGGCCACCGCATCTAACCTCGGGCGCCGCATCATCGACGAATTTGGTTTGCCCTATGTGCAAAAAAGCCTCAAGCCGAACGCACTTCCAAATCGCCGCAAAGGCATGGGTGAGCTGGACCAGAACGATGTACGTTCCTGGCCCCGCTCTTGGCATTAGGTCCTGAATGCAAATGAATCGGAATTTACTTGGCTGCCGAGTGCTGACTGCTGGGAACAACCGGGTCCTTACCAATAATTTGCGGTGTAGGTCCTCAAGCAGCATACTTACTCAGAGGGCGAGTGGCGTAACATCTTTATTCTCGCCAACATACGATTTGAAGTCACTGGCCAAGATGCTGAGTTCTACGGAGACGCAGAGGCTGCAAGCAAGGCTGCCGCTAACGAGCTAAGGGCGCTGAATTTCGTTGGTTTCGACGCTGTTGAGCAGGTTCGCGATAGTCCCGCCTGTAGACGCCACGAAGTCGTTGGATGCGAGCGCAAGGCCAGAGGATGGCCAGGTTTAAGGGCATGTGGGATTCAAGAACTGATGCGTGACCTGAGTGCAGGACCTCTCTCTGCCGCTGATGGCACAGCTCGACTACCGAGGACTGCGGGTGCTCTGCACGGCTGTTCTGCCAGAGATGGCCGATCCCAAAGACTTGATCGACGTCTATGGACACGCGCAGGAGCTTGGAGATGAGGAAGCTGCCACTGCCTGGGACGATCAACAGGAAAATCTCAACATTAAGATGCAGCGCCTCGCCCGGGCTGTGAATCTCAAGCCACACGGACTTCGCGTGGACGATGTCGCGGAGGAGGTGGCAACCGTGAGCGACGTGCAGACCTTCATTGGGAAGGATCGCCGGCACTACATCATGTCCGCACGCCGTATGCTCCCACCGGAGCCTCCCACCTACCCTATGCCAGGAGATCGATGGCACCTGTGGCGCAGCATTCGGCCGGAATTGCTCCTCTCGAGCACGGTGGCTATCAATCCAGACTGCTTCACCAATTTCGGAGGGCGCTCGATGCGCGAAGACAACAAGACGCTCCGTATGCATTTTAACCGCCTAAAGAAGAACATCATTCCTGGCTTCGCGGTATTCTTGGACATGCACGCCGATGATGACCCGGCTATTGAAACACGCCTGTCGGTCATGATGCACCGCCATGGGATTAATCTTCGCTTCCTTGGCCTAGTCGCCCGTGCTGCCAAAAACAAGCGCGTCCAGCGCACGGTCATTGCGCACACCAGACCCGCGAGCTGTCTTTGCTGAGCCCCCTTTACGCCCACTCTCTGATGCCTGATGTTTCGCAGCTGCTTTCGGAAATTGTCGCGCGAGTGCTCAAGCACGATATCCGGCGGCGTTGGCGCAATCAGATCGAAAAGGGGCAAAATTCGGACGTGGCCTTTGCGACGCGCGCGGTCGTGGTGTTCAACTATCTGCTTGTCAAGTCTCCCGAAAGCGAAACATTCTGGGAGACGCACGTCGGGCCGGAGATCCGCCGCCGTTTCGTTGGCACAATTGCGCTGAAGGGCGAGCGCTCCTGGCTCTCGCTTGTGGACCCGCCGCACGTGGCACGCCGGCTGACGACAATGGCTGGCATTGCCTGGGCGCGCCCTCCAGCGCAGGCGCTTGCTGCCCGCGGTAAGCTGATGCCGCCGGATGTGGTCTCAATCTCAAGCCGCGTCAAGGGCGCTTCCGTTGTGCCCGCCGAGTGCAGTTCGGGGTACTTGTTTATGGTCGAGGCCCTGCGGACTGATCACGTCCCGCTCAAGATCGCGTGCCTCCGCCAGGCCTCTGAGGAGTTTGAGGCCTGCCTTTCGAAACGCCTCGGCATGCACCCCGGCGTGCTCGCCTCCGCAGCAGATACGCAGCTCGAGCTTGCTTCCCTGATCAAATTCTTCCCGGCGCGTGAGGCGCTGGACCGTGCGGAGAACCGCTACCGCCGCGCGTTGTGCGTGCGCCCGCAGTGGAAGGAAGTGCTTCAGCGGCTCGGCGACGTCCACGTCGAGCAGTCCTTTCGCTCCCGCGTGCAGAATACTGCTGTGCGCCTCCGTGCGCGAGCAGGTGCGCGCTACCTGCAGGCGCTCTGCTTCCAGTGGGAGCTCGACAACCAGGTGAAGTCGCAAAAGCTGCATCGCCTCGACCACCTCTTCGCGCTGCCGCGCGGCGACCTTGCCGCTGTATCGATTGCATCCAATCGTTTTACCAACTTCAAGCACGTTGACTTCTCTGCCACGCGTGAGATCGGCGCGAGCGCATTGCGGCGCGGTGCAGCAAACAAGCGCCCCGTGTTGGAGAGCCTCAATGTCTCAGGCTGTGAAAATTGCAATGACGACGTGCTCAAGTACATTGCGAAGAAATGTGCTGGTACCTTGCGTTCTCTCGACCTGGCTGGATGTAGCAACCTTGCCACTGACGGCATTATGGCAATTGGCATGATCACGGGCCTGACGAAGCTGAATCTCGATCGGGCAACGGGTGTGGATGACACCGCGCTGCGGTCAGTGTTCAAGGAATGTCGTGTACTCAAGCACATTTCGCTTCGCGATCTACCGCGCGTGACGAACTCATCTGTCAACTACATTGGCAAGTTTATCAACTCCATCGAGTTCCTTGACATTTCCAATACACCACAGCTTACGGGTTCGATCTTCAATGAGGTCGCGCAGATGTGCCCGCGCTTTCGCATTGCTCGCGCAGATGGGTGCTACCTGGTTGATGACGTTCCACTCATCACCATGGGACGTTGCTGCAAGACTGTGGAGGAAATATCATTGACAAACTGCGTTCGGATAACCTCCCTTGCTCTCCGAGGCATCACCAACAAGTGTCGAGAGATTACCACGCTTAACCTCGGGGGGTTAACTGCCACTCTCAGCCGCTTGTGTGCGAAGTTTCCATGTCCGTTGCGGTGGCGGTGTGCATTGCTCTTACACTCAGCCCCCCGGGATTTGGCTGCTGAGCGCTTCTCCTGCCCTTAGTTGGGGCGGTGCGTCAGGTGCGTCAAGATCGACGACGCGGCGATTGCGTGCATCTTCGAGCCGGACGCCTTCCCCAACCTCACCCGCCTCGATCTCACTGCCTGCAACATGATTACCTCTGAGGTGAGCTTCCCCCCGTGCATACACCTCGACGGTAGCGCCTGCCATCGCCGCCGCCGTGCGCGGTGCAAGGTCCACGCATGTGAAAGGTGTGTTGCACAGGCTGTCATCGACCTGGTGAACGCGATTCCACGGTTACGCACGCTGCGGCTGGGCAAAGTCACGCAGATCAGCGAACGCGCCATTGACCGTGTCTCCAAGATCTGCCGGCGTCTGGAGGATGTGTCGTTCGAAAGCTGTGTCGGCTGCACCGTCGAGGCCACCTCACAGCTCGCCATGCGCTGCACGGAGCTGCAATCGCTCAACCTTGCCAACTGCCCGCTGGTTGACGACGTGACTTTGTCAGCCATCGCGCGATGCCTCACAGGCCTTACCTTCCTCGACCTTTCAGGATGCAAGATGATCACCGATAAGCTAGTTTCACAAGTGGTGCGGGCAAATACTGCGCTCACGTCCCTCGCTTTCTACGGCTGCCCGAAACTCGGCAATCGCACCCTCCAGGTACGGGTCACGTGCCCCGTCTGTGCACGATCCACCACCCTGCCAATGCTCCTTCCTCTCAGGGCCAAGTCCGGCCTCGCGCAGCAGTGCACCGTCGCAGGGTGTCTTCATGCGTGCTGTCAATGAGCTGCCCACTAACAGTAATTGCATGTGACATTGCTGAGTGCGGGTTGCATTGCAGGCGCTTGGGGAGCACTGCCCGGAGCTCAAGACTTTTACGATCGCTGTTTCCCGAGAGGTGCAGGACCGCGGAGTGATGCGCCTAGTCTCAGGCTGCCCGATGCTACAGAATCTGTACATGACCAACTGCCCTCAGATCTCCCAGGAGATCAAGCAACTGATACGCGATCAGATGCCTTGGTTGGATCTCGTCACCTGAGGGCAAGTGGCTGCTTTGAACCGTAACCCGCGAGCTGTAATATAGCAGTACATAATCAACAGAGCTCAATGCAGCTCGGCACCGGCGAGGCACCAAGCCTTGCGCCCACGCGATGGGCCCTTCTAAGTTGCATGAGACACCTGCCGATGCTAGCAAGGAACGTGGGCCTCTGATGTCACAGCCATGGTGCGGTATCACCGAGAGGCTCTATCACTCACACCTAGGGTGCGTTTTTACACAACATTTTGCCGCCACTCGTCGCTGCCAGGGCGCATCATCCACAAAACATCCCCCCTTCTCCCCCACAGCTCAGTCATAGTAGACCCTGACGAGACTCTTGGCCAGCAGCCGTTGCTGGTCAAAAAAGTTTGTCTCAATCGTGACATTTCCCGAGAGCAACTCAGCCGGAAGCATCTCAGAAGCAGCTTCGATCGTACTTTGCCACTGGTTTGTTGAGTTGGGCATAACGAATCCGAACTTGAAGAACCACTCTTCGATGCTCTGCCCTTGGAAGTACACCTTCTGCAGAAGCTTGAACTCTTCTATCTTCTCGGCCGAAGTAAAATTGACTTCTCGCGACACCTCCTTGCATTCAAGGATCTCCCTTGGCACATGCGCCTCCAGCTCTTCTGTGAAGAAACGCTCCTTCCAGTCCCCAGGCGATTCCCACATGATCTTTCCCGTCTCAGCATCCCGCATGTTCATGCCGTTCAGCGTGAAACCCTGGCGCAGTGCAAAAGATCGTATCAATATTCTGAAAGCATTGTCGGGCTGCAGCAGAATCTGCGGTTTTGCTGTTCAGCGTCACAATCAATCACGCAACCAGTGCGCATGCCGAATCACAGCACTGTCAGCAATGACAACACCGGGAACCCAACCTCAATGATCTTGGCATCCTCTGGATCCGAGGAAATGAATACTTCTCCCTGCTCACCCTGTTCACCGTTTCAGCCATATCTCCGCTTCATCAGCTGCGAATCACCGGGGAGCGGCCCGCCGTGCACTGGTTTGCATATGTTGCGAGGGGCTTTCGATGACGACGCCGCAGGCCAACGCGCAATCGGGAGTGCGGGGGAAATGCGAGAGTGGAGCGCACCATCCTGATGGATCAGGAGGAATTGCTGTGCCGAACACCCGGGCGCTCCAGCCTCCGTGGCGGTCCCTCTGTTCGGCAAGTTCAGGATTTGACTCCCGTCCACATTTGCCATGTGTCAGTTTTCATGAAGTGAAACTGTGCCCACGGTTGTTTGACCGTGGCTGCGTGGCCGCTGGGGGAGAGAGCCACCTCGCCAATTTCAGCGGCGGGGTCATTCTCCGAAGCGCAACGTGCCCGCGACAAATTCCTCCTGCTGTCGGCGTCAAGGAATGTCTACAAAATTTGGTGTACGCGGGCCCAGAGCGTAGTGCCGCCTACAGACATGCAGGCTCCTGACCAGACCGAATGAGAAGAGGCGCAAGTCAGATCGTCACGGCATTCATCCCATCGCGAATTCGGCGGCGGGTCGGGGTGCCAGTTGTGAAAGCTATCTGGCTCTTGGGGAGCCAGGTTGCAGCAGCTCCGGGCTCGTTCCCGGCCGCCGCCCTCCGAAGCAGCCACGGACACGGAAGAATGTTGGGCTCGCAGCCAATCGACCAAGGCCCTGATTTGGAGCAGGATTCGAGCGCGGTGCAGAGCGAGGGTGCAGACTGCTCTGCTGGTTCGCTACCATCGGACTCATTGGCAGAGACCTTGCTAAAACGGGGACGCCCGCCGATGTTGGGCAAGTCTCCTGTTTCACCTAGTCTCCGGAGAATCAGTGCGGCGCTGTCTCCTCTTCACTTCTTTGTTCCGATCAACTACGATTACGCGCTGCCAACCTGCGAGAACTACAAGGCGTCGAGCGACGAGTTCTCTGGCCGGTTCAAGGTGCGCGACCACGACTCCCTTAAGTTCCTTCCCTTAAGTTCCTTCCCTTGCGAACCCTAGTGCTGGACCGTACCGCCTGGCGCCGTCGCTTGAGGGGCTGATTGAAGGCTGCTGCAGGACATCCGCGCAACACGGGACCGGGCCTACCACGGCAACTACGTGCCTGCGCGTCAGGCGCTACAGGACGTGCTTGTGCGCGACGTGTGCGCTGGCGGGGCGCCGCAAGACGCGCCATGGATCGTCTTCACAGCGGGCGCAATGGGCGCAGGGAAAAGCCATGTCGTCAACTGGATGAGCTCGGAGGGGCACTTTCCGCTGCCCAACATCGTGCAGATCGACCCTGACGCGTTCCGCTCGCGCCTCCCAGAGTGGGGGACCTACCTCTCCCGCGACCCGCTGATGGCTGGGCGTCTCACGCATCGCGAGTGCGGCTACTGCGTCGAGCTTGCCCAGGAGTCTGCGCTGCAGCAGCGCAAGCACATTTGGGTGGACGGTTCACTGCGCAACTCTGAGTGGTACCGGCAAGTGTTTGCCGACATCCGCGCTCGGCATCCGTGCTACCGCATAGCGATCCTGCACATCCACGCGTCCGAGGCGGCCGTGATGGACCGCGTGCGCGCTCGCGCACTCCTGACGGGGCGGTACGTGCCCGAGGAGGAGCTCACGCGTTCTCTGCGCGATGTGCCGGCAGCGGTGGAGGCACTCACGTCTTCGGTCGATTTCTACGCCAAGATCGCCAACGAGCCGGGAGAGAGCCCCAAGCTGCTCAAATTCTGCAACGAGACTCTGTGCCGCGTGATGGAGTCGGGCGATGAGTGGAGCCAGGTGTCATCGCGCTTCGGCCTTGAATCTTCCGAGGACCAGGTCCGGGCGACGCGGCAGTCGATTGAAGTGCTCGTGTCGCGCCATGACGTCTTCCTCATCTCAAAGTCCTATTGCTCCTTTTGCCAGACCGCCAAGTCGCGCCTTGCCTCTGCCGAAATATCCTTTGAGGCCCTTGACATCGACACCCTGCCGCAAGGCGTTCTCATCCAGACCGAAGCTGCGCGCATGACGGGATCTCGCACCACCCCGATGGTGTTTGTGCGCGGTCGATTTGTCGGTGGATGCAACGAGACGGTCGGCCTGATTCAGACGGGGAAGCTGCGCGCGATGCTCGACGGCATCCCAAAGTTGGCGGAGTGAAGCGCGAGGCGAGCAGAGCTGCGCAGGGTCGCGAGCCCCCGGTGGTCGGGGAACGTTGCGTAGCGCCCGAGGACGTGTCGGTGCAGGCAGGGGCAGAGGTCGGCGCCGAAGCGCAGCGGCGGTCACGAGCACCCGCGGCGCAAGGTGCCGCGCGTGTTTTGAGCACGAATTAGACATACATGAAATGTACTCTCTCAACTACTTTTGAAGGGTACGTGGCACCGTGCGCTGGGTCCCAGTGGGCGCGGGGTGCTCAGGTCTTGAAGTAGAGGCGCCAGCGGTGGGCGACATCGACCACCTGCGGGAAGAGAGCGCCGAGCGATTCGTGGATTTTGCCCTGCATGTACTGCACCGCCTCCTCGCGTGAAAGGTCGAGCTGGAAGCGGTCGGCAATCAGCGCGCCGTGGCTTACACCTGAGCGGGTGGAGAGCTGCAGGTCCTCCACCAGGTCGAGCAGCGCCACAAACAGCTTGGCGCTCTTGCGGAGAATGAGATACGCTTTGCAGCAGAATTTGTGGAAGTCCAGGTAGTCGCGCGAGCCGCGGCCGCCCATGGCGACCACCATCTGCTCTGAAAGTTTCATGGGCGGCGCAAATGGCTTCGGGTCGTTGCCCAGGATGTACTCAAAGTCGACATGGAAGAGTCGGCCGTTCGTAGACAACATGAGGTTGTCGAGATGGCGGTCGCCGATGCCAAGCAGGAAGGAGACCACGCAAAAGCCCGCGCAGCTCTTGACAAAGTTGTCCAGAATGCTGTGCAGTACCTTATCGTCGTCCTGGGCACACTTTCTGAAGAAAATGCGGATGTCGTTATCGTGCTGCGCGAGCACCTCGGAAAGCGGGAAGCATTCTTCGACCCACTCCACAAGCCCACCGTCAGCAGAAGTGGCCGTGACCTTGTACGTGGTGATCCGCAGGTCAACGCCCTCGCGCTGCAGCAGCATGTCCATCATGTCGATGCACGAGAGGATGAGCTGATCGCGACGCAAATCGTTACTCTGCTTGAAGAGAACCGCGCGCGTAACGCCGCCCGTGGTGCGAACAGTGAGCTTCACTGGGTTCAGGGCAGACTTGAGGATAGTCGAGTGGTCTGGGACGACGCCGGCGATTTCGATGCTGGGCTGGTGCGGCAGGTGCACAGGTGTCGCGAGGCTAGTCAGGTGCGAGTATGCACCGCCGTCGGCGAGCACGGCCATGAGCCGCTCGATCTGCTTGGGGCGCGGCTCTTTGTACCGCTTCGCCTCAGCCATGAGGCCCCCGACCGCGGCCACGAAGCTCTCCTGCCGGCGGATGATCTCGTGCACCTGTGCCCCCGCCTCGCCCTCCCGCAGCACGGTTTGTTGCTCCTGGAGGGCCCCCATGAGCCGTGCCATCATGCCTGTGTAGAGCTGCACGTGTTGCCCGCCGGCAGAGCGCTCTGTTGTGAGATACCAATGCAGCGCAATTGCGACCTCGCCGTTGGCCAGCGCACGCTCGAGCAGGAAATCTGCAAGATGCGGCTCATCCGAGACGTCGTAGCGCAGCGCCATCGTTAGCGGCATGAGGTAGCACAACAACTCCGCGTCAGGCGTCCCACGCAGGGAGCGAACGGCCAGAGCACGGATCGGTGCGTGCATGAAGTTGGCCCCGAGCATTTCGAGCGCATCCTCCACGGGCGCGTCAACCCACCGCGGCACAAGCTCCAAGAGCTGGCGCACTTGCCGCTCCTGGTCCCACTGCGCGCACTTGAGGAGCTTCAGCAGCGCTCTCTTGTTGTCTGTCAGCGTCACGCGGTGCTTCCAAAAGAGCCGCCTATCGTTGGGCGACAGCATCGACATCTCCGTGTTGCCGAGCGCAATCACGGCCACACGATCCAGCTCCATGGCGTCGGTCATGTAGTCTCCCGGGCGCACAGCCGCGCCACCTTCGCCGCGGCCATCCCGTTCGCGCCACGAGGCGTGCGGCGTGCCGATATCGACCCCGGGAGCGCTCTCTGCCGTGCCACCGTTGAACGAGAGGGCTGCACACGCGCGCACGGCAGCCGCCGCCTCGATTCGAGGAAGTACGCGCCAGTCTGCTATCACCTTATCGACCCTAGTCTCGACCCTCGCCACCAACCGTGTCGCTTCTGCGTCACCTCGCCGCGCACTGCCCGCCGACCCACCGCCATACCATGGCGCATGCTCGGTGCTTGGCGAGGCGGGGGTGGTAGAAGCGGCCGGGACGGCGGCCTCACTGGCACCTTCAGTGGCCCACGCATCCTGGTCGTAGAAGGAGGCGAGCAGCGTGTCCTGCTCAAAGCACACGTCACGGCGCTGCTGGGCTGAATCAGGCGAGGTAGCGCTGGCGGGGCAGGGCGCCGGGACGGGGCGTACGTCGTCCTCTTCTGCTGCGAGCGCGCGGAGGCGCTCAAGGGCGCCGACCGTGCGCTCAAGCTCGGCTTCAATGGGCCGCATGATGGTGTCCACTGCCTCCTCACGCTCCTCTCCCCATGCTGTGACCCTGGCAGTAAGCTCCTCCTCTTTACACGTCGCCGCTTCTCGCAGTTCTGCCACAGCCTGTGCGACTTGCTTTTCGACAGCTTCTCGCTCGTGTTCGACTGCTGTCAGGCGCGCTTCGCGCTGCCGTAGCTCTTCGGTGCACGCACGCGCGCGCTGCTGCAGCACTCCGCGGTGCCGCGCGAGCCTCTCGCGCACTTCTACGACCGCACGGCCGAGGGACTGGCCCTGGTGCCCACGCAGCACACCTTCCTGGAAGCATTTGACACATCCAAAACAGTGGGCTCGGCTTGAGTACAGTGTAAGCTTTTCCCAGTCGTGGTGCGGGCACAAGCGCGCCTGCCACGCAGCCGCAGTCAGACTGCGAGAGCTTGCTGCTTTCTCGGTGCTGCGCAACCCAGACGCACCTGGGGAACAGAAGAGGACTCGTGCACCACGGTTGTCAGAGATTCGATGCGGTGGGACGATGTCTCAGACTTGGCGGGGTGGGCACGCGTGCAGCACTGCCAGGTGGCACGCAGTCAGATTGAGCTCTCGATCTTGCGCAGCAAAGCTAGAAAGGCAGCTGACTCGCAGCGTCTCGGAGCAAACCTGCTTGCAAAAGAGGGCATCGCACTCGATGCACGAGACCGCCGCGGGGGCCTGCCAGGGCAACACGTGATCCTCGCGAATGCGGAAACGCGGCGCAAACAAGGACAGCAGTAAAGAGAAATTTCAGGACTGCCTGAGGCTACCACAAGCACAAGGCGGAACATTTACCTGCGAGCAGAGGCTGCACGTTTGATCGCCTCCTTCTACAGGGTTCACCATCTCTGAAGCCCACTCAGTAAGGCCAGCTCCACCGGCGAGACCGGGCACAACTATGCACCTGATGACGCCGGAAATTCAGTAAGTGTTCACTTTTCCAAAAGTGAATCGCCGAGTGCTGGCCACTGCTGGGCGAGCGGGGCTTCTTCGGCCTTCTTCGGCCTTCATGGCCGAAGAAGGGGGAAGCGAGGCTGCAGAGGCTGATGGTGAAGCCCTTGACTGCAAGGTGGTTCTAGGGCGAGTAATGGCTGCGGCCCAGGCACGGGACTGGACGGGGTTACTGGCGTGGGAGAGTAGGATGGAGGAGCTGGTTGAGCAAGCAGGTACATCTGCGGGCAAAGAAGCTTTGTTGCACAGGTTTGCAGCTGCGCACTGCCATACGGGCGGCGCAAAACAAGCTGTCGGATTAGTTGAGCGCAGGATAGATATCCTACGCAGCCTCGGCAATTCGGGTAGGGAGGGATCTGCAATGGTCGAGTGAGTTGCCACTCCTGCCTGCTTGCACCCCCCGTTGCTAGCTCGGATACACGAGTCTGTCGCACCTGTAAAACCGCCGTTCGCTCTTTTCAGGTTGGGCGTGTTGCTGAATGGCCAGGGAGACCCTATCGGTGCCTCTGCCTGGTTTTCGAGGGCGAGGGACCTTGGCGCACAGCACGGCCTGATCCTGCTCGAGTGCCAAGCCAGAATACGGCTGGGTATCTTGGCTGTCGAAGATGGACGGGAGCAGGTATGGAAGCATCTCTGTCCGCTGTGCACTTCAGCATAAATCTCTCAAGTACGCTCCTCCCCCGTCTGCAAACATGTGGCCTGATTGAGGTGCCGGGCACAGGAGGGCGTTAAGATGCTGCAGAAGGCGCTACACCTTTTGGAAATGGTCGACGAGGAGCGGCACATGAAAGAAGTTCAGCGACTAGAATGGCTGGCTCTCAGGAAGCTGGTGCCTGCGCTGCTGAGGGCTGAGGCTTGCGAGCATGACGAGGTGGAACCGTTGCTCGGGCGCTACGTCTCCGCAGCTGAGGTTAGTCTGTGCTTCTTCCACGGCGAGCACCCTCATCTGAATGCGTCGGGATGGCGCCCGCACCATCCCGACGTGAGTAACGTTTCGTTCCTCCATGCTATTTCCAGACTGAGTCGGCAAGGCGAGGAGGAATCTGCTGGGAAGAGCTTCACAGCCACAACTGCCGTGCGCGGCTCCACAATAATGCGCGCAACACACGGGAGGCAGCTGAAGAGTGGAAGAGAGTGACGGAACTTGCTGCGCAGCATCCGTCGTTGAGTAAGGTTCCAAACTGACCCGCCGCCCGTTGTACTGTGCGGCGGTAGACGATGCTTCTGTTGAATCAAAGGTATCAATCCCAGAAAGTAGATTCAACACCACGGTATCAGTTCTGATGGGGTTCATTCTTCAGGAGGAGAACGCAGCAAATTTGATCCGGGAGGCTGAGAAGTGCCTCGCCAAGCGAATGACGCGCGTGTCGTTCTCATCAGAGACAAAGCGATCCGATGCCGCAGTGCCTTCACAGGATGAATAAAGATATCTGCATCGACGGTCTGCACCATCTCAGGCTTGCGTTGAGGGTAGGGATCATTCCCGCGCGTCCGCGCCCTGCCGACCGAGCGTCAGCGCCTCCGCGCCCTGCGCGCGCACGTCGCGCCGCAGCAGCGCGCCCTCCACGCAGCACGCCACCACCGCGTCGTCGTGCTCCCACACGGTCGGGCACCAGCGGAGAGACGCCTGCATTGTCGCGGAAGAGACTCGTGCGGTCGTGCGCAACTTGCATCCGCAGCTGAGGCTACTCAGCGCCGTTGATCCACACAGCCAACTCGGTCCAGCAGGTCAAAATAAAAAAGGTCAAAATAAAAACATTTTCACAAAAGTTGATGCAGATTGACATCTCAAAACACCGGCTCCTGAAGGGGTGGCGTATGGTGATTGCTGAAGGCGTTCCGCTTGCCCCTCTCAAGAGGGGTCACGTGGCGGCTCTCCTCGTGACAGCTGTTCTGGGTGTCCTCTTTGTAGCTGCTGCGCTGGACGAGGTTCGTTCTGGAGCAGGTCAGGGCGTGGTCCTGGAGAGCAGCGGGGAGCGCATTGCGAGGCTGGAGGTGCCCCATCTTGAGCCCGAGCACCCTCAGCATCTGGTCTAAAGATCGAAGGGGTGCCGTAGACGTGGTGGCGATTGTATCGTGTAATGACTGCAAGGCGAGAGTGATCCGTGCTCCCGAGGTTGTTTTCCCACCATGGCCTCTTCCACTCCACGCTGACGAAGCACTCCCACGGGCTCCTCCTCAGACCGAGTCCAGGGAGAAATCTGTGGAAGCGCGGATCCGGCGGGCCGCGGCGAAACTGGAGCGAGAGAGTGCTCGCGAGCTGCGTGCAAAGGTGACTGCCCTGCAACTAGAGGGCTTTGGGTTCAACCTGGCGAGACGAACACGGAGAGTCCTGGGCAGATCTACTGCAGATGAGACATGTGAGGTGGCATTGCTGAGCGCAGTATAAAAGGGAAACTTGCAGCGGGCTAATTCTACCATGAACAGGGGAACGCGGACAAATCGCGCACACAGGCTTTGGATGACCGCGCAGAGGCCGAGGATGACTTCAAGAGGGCAAACGAGCTTGCGTCGGAGAGCGTCCGAGCTAAGGCCGCTGCGGCTATCGCGGAGCAGAAAGCTCGTTCGGCACAAAAACTTCTGCATCTTCGTCGCCGAGTCGCAGGACTTGTGCAGGAACGTGCAGAAAGAGACGAGCACCGCGCAGCTATCGCGGACACGGAGGCGGATGCGGCGCACAAGCAGGTGGTAGAGGTGCAACGGGAAATCGAGAGGCTGAATCGCGAGGCGCGTGCCAAGAGCGTCGAAGCCGACTCAAGGGTGGCAGTGGCCAAGAAGCTTTTAGCTTCCGCCAAGCAGATGGCTGTCGATGCCAAGGTTCGCGCTTTTACCGCCGTCCACAGGAGCGGCAGTAGATGTGTCTGAATGATTGCGTGGCATCCGAAGCGAAGGCCTAATGGGTTTTGCGAGTGTGTCCAGGTTGAACAAAACAAGTACAGCGATGATTCGAAGCTTCCGGATGACGAAGTGGTTTCGAAACGGGCACTGGCGCTGATGGAAGCTGAAGCGCGGCGTGTCGGCAAGCTTCTTTCTGTCGACTCGGTGGGCCTGAAACACGCCGAGGACATGCTCAAGGCGCTTCCAAACGAGCACACACACAATCCACTGCAAGCACTGCACCAGGGTATCATGAGTGTTGAGCGAAAGGTTGCACAACTTCAGACCGGGATGCACTGAGATGCGCTGCCTCGAGGAGAGGGAGATCAAGGCGAGGTGGGAGGGAGTGGCAAGAAATAGATAGTGATGTAGTAAAAAGAGCACACAAGCCTTGGACTAATGTACTGGCGTGATTCCAATAATTTGAGGTCGAGCGGTGCAACGTGCGGTACTGGACTCGGTGACCGTTGTTTATCCATTCTCAAACAACACTCAGCGACCCCTTGGACGTTCGCCTCAGGCGTTCAGGCGCCATGAACAGATGAGCGCGGACGCTTCTACCCCAGACG
>Ga0115567_10000498_pt1 | contig 38456 bp, 38 predicted proteins | sample COGITO_mtgs_1204_2_FD_88679 | JGI IMG/M metagenome (GOLD analysis project Ga0115567, IMG submission 88679) | Pelagic marine microbial communities from North Sea - COGITO_mtgs_120412 | ecosystem: Environmental > Aquatic > Marine > Epipelagic | place: Germany:Helgoland, sampling site Kabeltonne...
ATCTTCTGCAGAAACGTCAATGCATTCAGCGCAATTGGCGATGCCAGCATTGCCTGGTGCCGCATATAATTTGGTGAGTTTAGGAGACTTCGATATAGCCCAGGCCAACGCATGTTCGCGACCGCCACCACCGACTAATAAAACTTTCATCTATCTCACTCCTTCAAACGCAGATCATAGGTAGTTTGTGCACGGAATCTCGGCGGTTGTCATCGCCTCAATGTTAAGACATACAGTCTAGTCATGAATGATGATACTCCTATCGACATGAACGTTGACAATGTCCCGGTCTTTTCCGTGACGGAAGTTTCAGGCCTCGTCAAATCGACGGTCGAAGGTGCCTTTCAGCGTGTCCGTATCAGAGGTGAGATTTCCGGCTTTAAGCGCGCTGCTTCGGGGCACTTATATTTCGCGATGAAAGACGACGGCGCGTTGATGGATGGCGTTTGTTGGCGTGGCACCGCTGCACGCCTTGGTATGCAGCCTCAAGACGGTATGGAGGTGATTGCCACAGGTCGGATAACGACCTACCCCGGGCGATCGAAATACCAACTTGTCGTTGAAACAATGGAGTTGGCGGGAGAGGGCGCACTTCTCAAGCTCCTCGAAGACAGAAAGCGTGCATTATCAGCCGAAGGATTATTCGACGAGTCCCGAAAGCAACTCCTTCCTTATCTGCCTGATGTCATCGGCGTTGTCACATCGCCAACGGGTGCCGTTATTCGTGACATCTTGCATCGTCTTAATGATCGATTCCCACGTCATGTTTTGGTTTGGCCGGTTCTGGTTCAGGGTGATGGGGCAGCAGATCAAATTGCATCGGCTATTCGTGGGTTTAATGCGATGGAAGAGGGTGGCAATGTGCCCCGCCCGGATCTTTTGATTGTTGCGCGCGGCGGCGGCTCACTCGAGGATTTGTGGGCTTTCAATGAAGAGGCTGTGGTTCGAGCTGCAGCTGAGAGTTTCATTCCATTAATTTCCGCTGTTGGCCACGAGACGGATTGGACGTTGATCGATTTGGCGTCGGACCAGCGTGCGCCAACGCCGACGGCTGCTGCAGAAATGGCCGTGCCGGTGCGTTATGACGTTATGGCGCAGGTTGCAGATTGTGAAGGTCGTATGATCCGTGCCGTTCGGCGACACACAGAAGCTGCACGGCGTGAGGTTGAAGGCTTATCCCGCGGGTTGCCTAATCTCCGTCGGGTTATTGAAGATGCGTCACAGCGCCTGGACGACTGGACTGAGCGGCTTTCGAACGGTCTTTGGGCCGGTGTCCGTCAGCGCCGTGCTCGAATCCCCACACGTATTCCAAAGCCGAATCAATTGATCGTACAAGCGAGGCGGCGTCTAAAAGGCGAGACGGAAGACTTAACACGCGCAGTTACGGTTCAATTAGCGCACCGGAAAAAAACGCTGGCCCACGTAATCCAGCTTCTTGAGAGTTTTTCATATGAGCGGGTGCTGGACCGAGGCTTTGCCTTGATAACAAGTGCATCAGGCGAGCCTCTGACATCGGTTAAAAATTTGAAGTCTGGTGATGATGTAAATATCCGCTTGAAAGACGGCAGCGAAGCCGCCCGGATTATTGGTGGAAAGATCGCACCTCGCCCAAAACGTAAACCATCACCGCCTAAAGGTGGGGACGATCCACAAGGAACACTCATTTGATACGCTTGATTGCCCTCGTAATATGTCTGTGGTCGTTTGGCGCAGATGCCAATGTGCCATTGTCTCTTGATGGTCATGCGGTTGAAGGCGGATTGATGTTCGGCAAGACCGATGCTCAGGCGCGCGTCACCTTGGACAAAAAGTCTGTTCTTGTGTCTAAAGAAGGGCATTTTTTGATTGGTTTTGGCCGTGACTCAGCAGGCATAAAAAATCTTGAAGTTGCTTTGAGGAACGAGATCGTCCGGCGCGAAATTAATGTTGTCGACCGTGACTTTAAAATTGAGCGCATCAATGGCCTGCCTGGAAAGAAAGTGACACCAGACCCCAAGGCTATTGCGCGCATTGCAAAAGAAAAAGCACAGATAACAGATGCGAAGCGCGCAAGTGATTCCACGCCACATTATCTGAGCGGCTTTGGCTGGCCAGTAATCGGCCGGTTATCTGGTGTTTATGGTTCGCAGCGTGTTTTGAATGGAAAGCCCCGGCGTCCACATTATGGCACTGATGTCGCGGCACCAACGGGGTCGCCAGTTCGTGCTATTGCTGCAGGACGCGTGGCATTTGTTCATTCAGGTATGTTTTTTAATGGCAAAACGGTGCTTATCGATCACGGACTAGGTTTGCGATCTGTATACATTCACTTGAGTGATGCAAAAGTTACCAAAGATGCGTACGTCGCCGCGGGAGATGTGATTGGCGCAGTCGGTGCGACGGGCCGTGCTACGGGACCACATCTACATTTTGGCGTAACCCATAATGCGACGCCGATCGATCCAGAAGTGCTGTTAGGTGAAATGCCGCGTTAAGCATCCGGCCAGCGGTTATGAAGCCATAACCATTGGTCAGGGTGCTCGCGTACCCATCCTTCAACAATAGTATTTATTTCAGTCATAAATTGTTTGGTATCATCGATCTTGTTGCCAGTATCCTTGGCATAGATTGGTTCTGAAATATCTACACGGAATCTCGCACCTTGTTCACGGATAACCCGTGCTGGGAGAATGGGACAATTAAAGCGAAGTGCCATTTGCGCAACGGCGGGGGCGGTCATGGCCTCAATACCAAAAAACGGCACGGGTATGCCATCATTCATTTTCTGATCGATCATGACGCCGATATGTTTGCCATCTTTTAGGGCTTTGATCGTTTGCTTCGCCCCTTCAACACCTTTGGGGATCATCATATTCTTATAGAGACTGCGGCCGCGCATATAGAGCTTCTCAACCAAGCGATTGTTGGCTTCCCGGTACACAAACACGGACGGCACATCGTGTGCAAAAGCGGTCAGGGGTGCCAGCTCCCAATTGCCGATGTGCGCGCTGACGAAAAACCCAGGCTTGTCATCATCTCGAAAAGACATGAGATGCGCGTGCCCATTAATGTGGATGCGGGGATTGTCGCCATCGAACTTGAACGATGAGAGATGCGGAAACTCGGCAACAGTGCGGCCAAGGTTATCCCACATGCCATGGATGATTTTATTAACAGCATCATCTTGTATGCCCAGAAAGGCGCGGCGGATATTGCGGTCGGCGCGCCGATTTAATCTAAGCTTGGGGCCAATAGACCGAGCGAGCCATCCCCCCAATGCTGACGCCCAGTTCAGTGGAAGAACACGAAAAATACTCCATACGAAAGTTGCACCAATCGCTTCGAGTGGATGGCGTGCATAGGTCTCAAATGGTGTTGCAGGACGGAGCATCAGACTAGCTTAAGCCTGTACGTTCAAGAATAAAGCCCTCAAACGCATCTGCCTGCTCCCAACGCAGTCGTACTGGAAAGTACATAATGTCAGTCCTTAAGGCGGCGGGAATACGTACGAAGTCTTTTTCCGTGGTGATGGCGATGCTGTTTTGAGTTTTTGCCTTTGCCAGAACATTTTTAATTTCGGCATCTGAGAAAGGATGATGATCTGGAAATGATATTGTTTCAGTGAGTTCTGCACCAGCAGCCTTAAGCGAATTAAAGAATTTCTCAGGGCGACCAATACCACCAAAAGCGACGACCCTTTCCCCATGAATATCCGTAGCGTTTGATGTCGGCTCTGTGTATCCAACGAATGCAGGTAAATTCATCACATTCTCTGATAATGAGCCCCCAAGCGAAATAACCGCATGTGCGCGTGATGCAGCGTTTTTAATAGGCTCGCGTAATGGCCCCGCAGGACATACACGACCATTACCAAATCCATATTCGGCATCAACGACAAGCAAGCTTAAATCCTTCGCAAGAGACGGATTTTGAAAGCCATCATCCATGATGAGTACGGATGCGCCGTCTTTGGTCGCATGCTTTGCGACGTCAGCGCGCCGGGCGCCCACCCAGGTTGGTGCTGTGCGAGCTAAGAGCAAAGCTTCATCGCCAACATCGTTCGCGTTGTGGAGGTTAAGGTCAACTTTGGTGGGCGCATTCATGCCCCCTCCATAACCTCGCATGATGATATGAGGGTTCTGGCCTTTTGCTTTAAGGCGTTCAGCAAGATCGATGCTGACTAATGTCTTACCTGCACCACCCATAACCACATTGCCGATGCAAATAACAGGAATTGGCGCGGCCCATGTGGGTTTTGCTGCCGCCCGCATTGATGTTATGGCGCTATAGATCCAGCCAAATGGTGAGAGCACAAAGGAGAGAATACCTCCTTTGTTATGCCAAAACTCAGGGGCGCGCACGGATCGTCTCCTCGGCGGCATCCAATAACGGCGAGATGCGATCCATAAACAATTCGAGCACTTGAGATTCTTTTTCAGCAAAGCGGTGGGCAGCTTCTGCACGAGCCTGCGCCACGGCAGGTTCGGCGAGGTCACGTGCGACGGCTTGGGCCAGGCCATCGGCGTCGTTGACCACTTCAAGGCCACTCGCATCGACCATCAATTGTGTGATTTCATCAAAGTTCCAGTAGTGCGGCCCTGTAATCACTGCGCTGCCTAATCGCGCGGGCTCGATGGTATTCTGCCCGCCAGCAGGGACAAGAGACTTCCCCATGAACACGATAGGGGCCAGCCGGAAAAACAAACCTAACTCACCCATCGTGTCAGCCAGGTAGATCATTGTATCAGGTGTGATGGGTTCACTGTTAGATCGAACTGAAACGATGGCACCCTTTTCTCGGAGCATTTCTGCAATTTCTGCACCACGGTCAGGGTGCCTTGGCGCGATGATTGTTAAAAGCTGTGGGCTTTGTTTACTGACATGCTGGTGCACATGTAATGCGATTTCTTCTTCGCCAGCGTGTGTGCTTGCAGCCAACCACATTGGCCTGAGCCCGGCGCGGGATCGGATTTCAGCAAGCGTGCCTTCATCGCAAGGCAGTGGTGGTACAGCAAATTTCATATTTCCCATGCGTTCGACATGCTTCGCCCCAAGAGCTTCAAACCGGCTCACATCAGTATCTGACTGAGCGAGGACAAGATCAAAACTACCAAGTAATGACCGCGCAAAACGTTTCCAACGCTGCCACCGCTTAAATGAAGGGGGTGACATCCGGGCGTTTACCAAAATCATTGGGATATTTTGGTGATGCGTTTCGGTAATTAAATTAGGCCATAATTCAGATTCCCACCAAAGCGCGACATTTGGTTTCCAATGATCTAAAAAATTCAAAACATAAGGCAGGCTATCGACAGGCACGAACTGATGAATTGCACCTTCTGGTAGCCGTTCGCGCATTAACCTCGCCGACGTCACGGTGCCCGTGGTGACAAGGACGCTCGGAGCATTTGCACGAGATACGATTTCGGCAATAACAGGCAACATGGATAACGACTCGCCAACGCTTGCGCCATGCATCCAGATCAAATGTCCTTCAGGGCGTTCAATCTCGGGGCGGCCCAAGCGCTCATTGAAGCGCGTTGCATCTTCTTTGCCGCGCTTAAGGCGTTTTTTGAGGTACATCGAAATAAGCGGTGCACCGATGGATGTTGCGAGGCGGTAAAGCGATAAGATCATTTTGCACGCCGAATGGGTGCGGCAGGTTCAACCGGATCACGCCCAATATAGATATCAGCATTGTAGGTTAGAGTGTTCATCTGTTCTTCAAGGCGTTCTTGCAGGGCGGCTAATGCCTGTTGATCCGCATCCTTTGGAACAACCATTGGTTCTCCCCATTGAATGACGCCACGTGAGAATGGATACGCGAGTAAAAAGCGATCCCAAGACCTAAAACATTTCCCTCGCTTTACGCTGAAGGTAATAGGAACGATTGGCAGGCCAGATAATTTAGCAAGACTCATAACACCTGTAGAAATACGCATCCGTGGACCGCGGGGGCCGTCAGGCGTAATGCCAACGTACTCTCCGGCTTTCAAGCTTCGGAGTGCGTTGCGTAGAGCCGCTGTGCCGCCTTTGGATGTTGACCCCGTGATATGATCGATCCCTACATGCTTAACTATGTTGGCGATAAGCGCGCCATCGCGATGGGCGCTGATTAACATCTTGAGCGATTTTTCTCGCTGCCAGCCAAACGTCGACATCAATAACCGCCCGTGCCAAAGGCATACAATGCACGGTTTCCCAGCATCATAAAGCTTATCGATATTCTCTTTGCCCTTTATTTCCCATCGGCCACTATACCAGGCTAGGCGCATATACTGCGCAGCGAGCCAGCAAGCAGAGAACATAACGGCATCGCTTTTTAAAATTTTCTTTATTAGAACTTTAAACGCACGCACGAGGGCTCAGCCTTTTTCAGTGCTTATTGAATCTTCAGCCTCAGCAGCAAATTGTAATGCGTACAGTTTATCATAGGCACCACCTTTTGCGATAAGTTCGCTATGCGACCCCGTCTCAATGATCCGTCCGTCCTGAATAACGTAAATGATATCTGCATCAACGATGGTTGAAAGGCGATGTGCTATAACAAGGGTCGTACGGTTTTTCATCAAATGATCCAAGGCGTCCTGAACGTGACGCTCAGACTCTGTATCCAATGACGATGTGGCTTCATCTAATAATAAAATTGGTGCGTTCTTGAGGATCGCACGGGCAATGGCTAGTCGCTGGCGCTGACCTCCGGAGAGTTTCAAGCCGCGCTCTCCAACCATTGTATCGAAGCCATGCGGCAACTCTTTAATGAAATCAAGAGCCGCAGCGTGTTGAGTGGCGTTGGTAATTTCTTCTTCAGATGCATCGAGCTTACCATACGCAATGTTGGCACGAACGGTGTCGTCGAAGAGGGTGACTTCCTGACTTACTAGCGAAATGTTGGCGTACAGGCTCTCGAACGTTGCATCTCGGACATCCATGCCGTCAATCGTAATGGTGCCTTCATCAACGTCATGAAAACGGGGAATAAGGTTTAAAATCGTAGATTTTCCAGCACCCGATGGCCCGACCAATGCAACCGTTTTGCCGGCAGCGATATGCATATCAATCTGTTTCAACGCAGGTTGATCTTCTGACCCGTAAGAGAACCGTACTTGATCAAGTTTTATCGTCCCCGCGACGGGTACAGAAAGTGCCTTTGCGGCTGGTCGTTCCTGAATACCGCTTTCGGTATCCAGAAGTGCGAATAGGCGTTGCGCCCCGGCGAGGCCCTCTTGCAGAGATGCATTTAAATTAGCCAATCGCTTCATCGGCTCGTACGCCAGCAGCAATGCCGTGATGAATGAAAAGAATGAACCGGGGTCCAGGTTGTCGTGGATCACCCGGTATCCGCCATACATGATGACGATGGCGACAGCTATGCCGCCCAAAGTTTCCATGATGGGACTGGATGCGGCCCGGATACGGGCAGATTTTATCGTTAGTTTAAAAATACGCTCGACTAAAACAGAAACGCGGCTCGTTTCATAGGCTTCCATGCCATACGCTTTTACAACGCGGATACCTTGAAAACTCTGATCTAGTATCGCAGTAAACAGCCCCATTTCTTCTTGCGTGTTTGCCGTGACTTTGCGGGTTCGTCTGCCTAGGCGCACAATTGGATAGATGGCTACTGGGAATACAAAAAAGGCAATGGCAGCTAATTCCCAGTCCTGGATAAACATTACCGCGACGAGGGCGATGAGCGACATAAGGTCCTTGCCGAACCCTGTGAGGGCGTTCGACACGGCAACGCGCATATGGTTGACGTCGATCAAGAAACGCGACACCAAGCGGCCAGATGAAATTGAATGGAAAAAGCCTAAGTCCATACTGATGAGATGTCGGTATAGGCGTGTTTGGTTGTCAGCAACGATACGCAAACCAACAAATGCCATCAGGACGGATTGCCCATAGCTGGCGAAACCTTTGGCAATGAAAGTGACCAAGACTGCGCCAGAAACCCAGAAAAGCATGTCCTCATTCTTTGCGATGAAGACATCGTTGACGATAGGTTCCATTAAATAGGCGGATAAGGCCGTTGTTGCGGAAACAATGGCCATGCAGAACAAGGCTAGCGTCAGTTGCGGCCAATAATGGCGCAGGTTATCGCGCACCAGGCGCTTTATCAGAAGGCCTGTCGGTACGTGCTGATGCGTTTCGATTTCGTAGTTATTTTCCAAGGCTTTGCGCCCCATGTTGCACCCGCGCGGACAATACCACGCTAAATCGCTGGGGCCAATGCGCGAGGATGCGAATTCCTGAGCCTATTTTCCCGCAATTGTCATGCCGTCGATGCGTAGTGTCGGGGCGTTCGTTGCGAACTTAAAGGTAAGATCATCCGCAGGCATCATATTCTTAAACATGTCCTTGAGATTGCTGGCGATCGTGATTTCGTTCACAGGATATGCGATTTCGCCATTCTCTATCCAAAATCCACCGGCTCCTCTTGAGTAATCACCGGTGACGCCATTCACGCCCATGCCGATTAGTTCGGTGACATAGAAGCCATTATCAATCGCACCGATCAAATCTTCTTTTGATACATTGCCTGCAGTCATGTGAACGTTTGTCGTTGATGGGCTTGGCGGTCCGTCTGTGCCACGCGATGCGTGGCCTGTTGTTTCCAGCCCTAACTGTCGGGATGTGGCTAGATCAAGAATCCAGGTTGTCAGGATACCACCATCAATAATATTGCGTGTCTTAGTCGCGACCCCCTCGCCGTCAAAGGGTTTGGAGCGCAATCCGCGCTTTCTAAGAGGATCGTCAACGATCACGATATTCTCACCAAAGACCTGGCCATTCATCATGTCTGCCAGGAAGGTCGTGCCGCGCGCCACTGATTGCCCGTTGATTGCACCCGTAAAATGCCCCACCAACGATGATGCAACGCGCGGTGCGTAAACAATAGGGACCTGCGCACTATCTACCTTGCGTGGATTTAAGCGCTTTATCGTGTTTTCGCCGGCTTGCGCGCCAATCTTTGCGGGATCATCCAGATCGCTCAGCCAAACAGCAGATGTGTAATCGTAATCCCGCTCCATCATGGTGCCTTCACCAGCAACGACACTGACACCCAATGAGAAACGCGATCCTTGTCGCATGCCGTTAAAGCCATTGGTACCTGCGAGATATACAACGGACTTCCCAAAGCTGATTTCTGCACCTTCAGAATTAGTGATGCCATTAACGGCGCGAGCCGCATCTTCGCAGGCTTGCGCCATTTCAATCATTTGTTCGGCACTGGGCTCGCTTGGATCGAATTCATCCAGGTCAGGAATGTCTGTTGCAAGCTGGTCTGGATCGGCGAGACCCGCGTAGGCATCTTCTGGAACTGCACGCGCCATGGCGACGGCACGGTCTACAAGTTCTGACAATGCGTTGGCGCCAAGACCAGATGACGAGACCACGGCTTGTTGCTTGCCGATCAATACCCGCAAGCCTAAATCCCAGCCTTCGGAACGTTCTAAATCTTCAGGTTTCCCAAGTCGGCACGACAGACTTGATGATGTGCCTTCAACCAACAATGCGTCCGCTGCATCCGCACCTTTGCTTTTCGCGCTTTTTAAAAGATCGTTTAGAAGTTGGCTTGGGTCTGACGGCAATGCGGACGAATTAGACATTTATAGCTCCTGATTATGTACTTCTTGATAATATCGTCTTTGCGCGCAGACATTGCCAGTCCTTCAAACATATTAAACCCTAATTTGTGCTGGGTTGTTCAGATGGGTTGTCCGGCATATATTTTTTATTCACAGCTATGTGTTCTGCAGAGAGTGTTCATTCTGCTTAGCACTAAAGGCATTCAAAATGACACTGGCAGATAGAATAAATGACAAATATTGATCAGGTCGCAAGCGCTGACCCATGCGTATCCGTACGTGACGAATTAGAATCAGCCGTTGTGCGGTTCGCGGGCGATAGTGGTGATGGCATGCAATTGACAGGTGGTCAGTTCACCGAAGCCACCGCGCTTGCAGGCAATGATCTTTCAACATTCCCGGACTTTCCCGCCGAAATACGCGCACCCGTAGGCACGACGTTCGGTGTGTCGTCGTTTCAGATCAATTTTGGCGCGCGCCGGATTATGACATCTGGTGATGATTTTGACGTTTTGATCGCGATGAACCCAGCGGCACTGAAAGTAGAACTGTCAAGATTACGCAAAGGTGGCCTTGTTATTATTGATACGGGCACGTTTAACACGCGCAATCTTAAAAAAGCCGGATATGACAGCACGCCACTGGATGATGGGACGCTAGACCCGTTCCGCGTTGTTGCACTTGATATTTCTGCGATGACATTAGAAGCGGTTAAAGAATTCGAATTAAGTAAAAAAGATGCGCTCAGATGTAAGAATATGTGGGCGCTTGGCTTTGTTTATTGGCTCTTTGGTCGGGCCAGAACAACGACGCAGCAATGGCTGACGGGTAAGTTTGCAAAAAGACCTGAAATTGCAAATGCCAATATTGCAGCGATGAACGCGGGCCATGCTATGGGTGAAACCGCAGAGTTGCCGGATGGCATTCATGGCTTCCATATTGCACCTGCTGATATTTCTCCTGGTCTTTATCGTACAGTAACTGGGACAGAAGCATTGGCATGGGGCCTCGCCAAAGGCGCTGAGTTGGCGGCATTAGAAATCCTGTTTGCGTCGTATCCAATTACGCCCGCGTCGCCATTATTGCATTCTTTGGCAAAGATGCAGCATCTGGGCGTGACGACATTTCAAGCCGAAGATGAGATTGCTGCGGCATGTGCGGCGATCGGGGCCAGTTATGCAGGTACGCTTGGTGTGACGTCGAGTTCAGGCCCTGGTATTGCACTAAAGGGTGAAGCCATAGGGCTTGCGCTTTCCGCCGAACTGCCAATGGTTATCGTGAATTCGCAACGGGGTGGGCCATCGACTGGCTTGCCAACCAAGACTGAACAATCCGATCTTTATCAGGCTGTTTACGGCCGAAATGCTGATGCACCGATGGTTGTTTTATCAACGCGGTCAGCGGCAGATTGCTTCGATGTTGGAATTGAAGCTGTGCGTCTCGCGACGAAATACATGACACCCGTAATGCTTTTAACGGATGGGTATATTTCGAATGCGGCGGAGCCATGGAAAATACCAGATCTTGATGCATACGAGCCTTTTCCGTTGACATTCCATACGGACCCAGAAGGTTTCCATCCGTTTATGCGTGATGAAAAAACACTATCTCGTGTTTGGGCTAAGCCAGGCACGCCTGATCTCATGCACAGGATCGGCGGTATTGAGCGGAGCTATGACACGGGACATATTTCTAATGATGCGGATAATCATCATAAGATGACAAAGATCCGTGCTGCGAAAATTGACGGGGTCGCCAACGATATTCCACTGCAGGATATCGAGCTTGGTTCAGTATCAGGCAAGCTTGCGATTGTTGGTTGGGGCTCAACCTACGGGCCAATCAACCGTGCTGTTGATAACCTCGTTAATCAAGGCAAAGACGTGTCGCATATCCATTTGCGGAATATCTGGCCTCTGCCGCGTAATCTGGGCGAGTTGTTGGCTGGATATGACAATATACTGATCCCAGAAATGAATAATGGTCAGTTGATCACATTGTTAAGGGCTGAGTTACTCTTGAAGGCTGAAGGGCTCAACAAGATTTCTGGGCAACCATTCCGGATCAGTGAAATTGAGGATGTGATCCTCGAAATTTTGGAGCGTTGAGATGAACGACCTTGCACCACCAGCAAAACGCACAGCTAAAGACTTTGCGACCGACCAGGAAGTACGCTGGTGCCCGGGTTGCGGTGATTATGCAATCTTGCGCGCCGTCCAGAAGACTTTGGCGGATATTGACGCTGATCCAGCGAACACTGTTTTTGTGTCAGGTATCGGCTGTGCTGCCCGGTTCCCGTATTATGTTGAGACTTATGGGTTCCATACGATACATGGTCGCTCACCAGCTTTTGCAACGGGTATCAAGTTAGCTAATCCTGATCTCGACGTTTGGGTCGTCGGCGGCGACGGCGATATGCTGTCAATTGGCGCCAACCATTTGATGCACGTTATCCGACGTAATGTTGATGCGCAGGTGCTGTTGTTTAATAACGAAATCTATGGACTGACAAAGGGTCAGGCATCGCCGACTTCGCGCGCGGGGACACGCTCACCATCAACGCCTTTGGGATCTGTTGATAGTCCTGTGTCTGCATGTCTTTATGTCATGGGCGCAGGCGCACGCTTTGTTGCACGTGGCATCGATACACAGCAAAAAGATTTGCCTGGGATTTTCGCACGTGCTCATGCGCATAAAGGTGCGAGTTTTGTTGAAATCCTGCAAAACTGCATCGTCTATAATGATGGTGTGTTTGCGAACATTACCGAGAAAGCAGTTGTAGCGGATCGACAGGTTGTCTGTGACCATGGCCAGCCATTAGTCTTTGGTGCTGATAAAAACAAAGGACTGCGTCTCAACACACAGACATTAGAACTTGAAGTTGTCACGTTCGGCGATGAAGGACCTGAAGCCGCTGGGATATTGATCCACGATGAGACGAAACGTGTGCTAGGTACTATGTTGGCTGGCATGGATGATGATGTACTGCCTGTTGCTGTTGGGGTTATTTATTGTGACCCGGCGAAAAGTTATGACGAGGGTGTCAAAGAGGTTAAAGCCGAAGCTGTGAAACGCGCAGGCGGAGAAGATCTGAAAGCTATGATGCACGCTGGACATACTTGGACCGTTAGCGAGTAAAGAATTAGCGGATTTGAGTACTATGCGTGACGAGGGGGTGGCGTATGGAGATATCAGTAGCAATAATCGGTTCTGGGCCAGCAGGCTTTTATGCAGCGGATGCGCTTATCAAGAATGCAGATGACGCGCAGATTGATATTATTGAAAGATTGCCAACGCCTTACGGTTTGATCCGGGGAGGCGTTGCGCCAGATCACCAAACAACCAAAAAAGTTGCCATCAAGTTTGAGAAAACGGCCTTGAAGGATGGTCTGCAGTACTTCGGTAATGTCGAAGTTGGGCGAGATGTCACGCTTGAGGAACTCCGTGAAATTTATGATGTGGTAATCTTGGCGATTGGCGCCCCCGCAGATCGCGTCCTGACAATCCCGGGGTCTGATAAAATTGGTGTGCATGGGTCGGCAGCATTTGTCGGTTGGTATAATGGGCATCCAGATTTTGTTGAGTTAGCGCCTGATCTCAATGTTGATGCCGCCGTCGTCATTGGTAACGGCAATGTGGCTCTGGATATCGCGCGTGTCCTTGTGCGGTCGAGTTCTGGTCGAGCCAAGACCGACCTGCCAAATTACGCGCGTGGTGCAATGGACGCATCACCTATAAAAGATGTTTATATCATGGGACGCCGAGGCCCGATTGAAGCAAAATTCACGAATGTTGAACTTCGTGAAATGCTGGATTTGACTGAATGTGCGCCTATTGTTGATGCAGCAGACCTTCCAGAATTTATTCCAGAAAATGTTGAAAACCGCGACCGTAGATTGGCAAAAAAAAACCTGTACACGCTGTGCGCGTTTTCTGAGCTAGACCCCGGCGCGAAGCCCAAGCGGGCGCATTTTGGGTTTTACGCAATGCCTGTTGAAATTTTGGGCGGTGAACGCGTTGAAGGCATCCGGTTTGAGCGCACGAAACTCGAAGATGGGCATGCCATTGGTACGGGTGAGATGATGGACATACCTTGTGGGCTCGTCGTCGCAGCCATCGGGTATCGTGCCGACCCTGTCCCCGGATTGCCTTATGATGAGGTGAAAGGCATCATTCCAAATGATAAAGGTCGTATTGAAAAAGGTCTTTATGCTGTTGGATGGATAAAACGCGGCCCCAGTGGTGTGATATCTTCAAGCCGCCCTGATGGAGTTGAAGTCGTTGAACACATAGCGGCTGATTTCCCAAATGGAGGGAAAAAGGCCGGGCGCACTAAGTTGCTAGAATTGTTAAATGAGCGGGCTGTACGAATTGTGCATTTTGAAGACTGGAAAAAACTTGAAGCGGCGGAGCATCATCGTGCTGAACAAGCTCAGCCGCGTCAGAAGTTTACGGATATCGATGCTATGATGGATCATTTGGAAGGTAAATAACGGTGACAGATTTAACGTATGCAGGTGATCTCACACCACAACAAACGTGGGAAATGCTCAAGAACGAGCAAGATGCTGTCTTGATTGATGTTCGGACTGATGCCGAGTTCGCATATGTGGGAGAGCCTGAGCTTGGGGACATGAACAATCCTGCGCAAAAGATATGCTGGAAAATCTTTCCTGATATGAACAGAAACCCTCATTTCGAAGACGCTGTGCGCGATGTCGTCAGTAAACAAGAAACACCGATCTTGTCTCTTTGCAGGTCGGGAATTCGCTCAGCTGCTGCAGCGGCGACGATGACAGCGCTTGAGTATCAACGATGTTATAATATCACCGAAGGATTTGAAGGTGATAAAGATAGCAATGACCACCGCGGATCGATCAACGGCTGGAAAGTTCGGGGATTGCCGTGGGTGCAAAAATAAAACGAGCTTAGATGTATACGATTGAGCCCTTGGGGGATGCGTCGTTTAGAAACGTAACAACACCCGTACGCTCAACGTTCAGGGACTGAATAGGGGGCGTGTCTTCGAGGCCCTCAGCGCGCAGCCCCATTTCACAGACGAAAAATTTTACCCCAAGCTCATGACAGCTTTCGATCAACTCGTCCATTGTGGCGACACCTTTTTGTGCGAAATCAATGTCTCGGTCTGATGCCGTCATATTTTTTTTCTCTGAGACCAATTGACGCCAGCCATCACCCTCAAGCACAGTCACGCAAGCGCTCATGGTAAAGAAAAGTGTGACAGGAATATCAATAGCCGCCGCACCTGCTGCCATGACCAGCGCGTAATGCACTTTCTCAAATTCGCCTGACGCAATGACGAGAGAGAGCTTCTCAATAGGCTGATTTGATACGTCACCCATCGACGGCACACCCCTCGGCAACGACGCCTTCGTGTACGGATAAATCCTTTATGCTCGGATTATCACCACACAACGGGCATCCCGGATCAGACTTCACATTTATTTTTCGAAACTCTGTCGCTAAGCCATCAACAACAAGCAATGCACCCGACATGCTGTCACCAATCGCCATGATTTCTTTGAGGATTTCGGTGGTTTGCAGCGATCCCATCATTCCGCAAAGAGCACCAAGGACACCTGCTTCGGCGCAGCTTGCGACCTGGCCTGGTGGAGGTGCTTCGCGGAAGATGCAGCGATAACAGGGACCGTGTGTACCATCTTCGTCGTAGACATGCGCTTTGTACGTCCCAAGCTGGCCATCAAAGCGAAGGATTGCAGCGGAAACCAATGTCTTTTTGGCAAAATAGCATGCGTCATTGATCAAAAAGCGTGTTTTAAAATTATCTGATCCATCGGCAATAATGTCGTATTTAGAAATGATATCGAGCGCATTTTCAGCATTCAGTCGTGCGTTGATCGGGATGATGTTGATGTCTGGATTAATTGCTTTTGCCGCGACGACAGCACTATCGACCTTTGACATACCAATGCGGTCTGTGGTGTGCGCCACCTGGCGTTGCAGGTTGGATAGGTCAACAGTGTCCGCATCAATAACGCCGATGGTGCCAACACCGGCTGCTGCGAGATAAAGGATCGCAGGCGATCCGAGGCCACCTGCGCCAACAACCAGAACACGGGCATCCAAAAGTTTTGACTGTCCAATGCCGCCGACTTCTTTCAGCAGAATATGGCGGGCATAGCGTTCAACCTGATCGTCGGTAAAATCCATTTTGGTTACTCAAGACCCTCAAACAAGGCTGTCGAAAGATACCGTTCAGCAAACGACGGCAAGATAACAACGATGTTTTTGCCTGCCATCTCGGGACGTTCAGCAACTTCAAGGGCGGCTGCAAGGGCGGCCCCTGACGATATACCAACAGCGAGACCTTCGAGCTTGGCAACGTTTCGTGCCATCGCAAAAGCAGTTTCATTGCCGATTTGAAGGACTTCATCAATAATCCCACGGTCAAGAATGGCAGGTACAAACCCTGCGCCAATGCCTTGAATTTTGTGTGGGCCGGGTGCGCCGCCTGAAAGAATTGGGCTGTCTTCTGGTTCAACCGCAATGATTTTGATGTCTGGGTTTTTCTCTTTCAGAAAAATGCCGCAGCCGGTGATTGTGCCACCTGTACCAATACCAGAAATTAGCGCGTCAACTTTACCATTCGTATCATGCCAGATTTCTTCGGCGGTCGTTTTGCGGTGAATTTCCGGATTCGCTGGATTTTCGAACTGCTGGAGCATCATCGCGCCTGGAATCTCTGAGACCAATGCCTCAGCGCGCTCAATGGCGCCGCGCATGCCCAAAGGTGCTGGTGTAAGTTCCAACTCGGCACCAAACAGAAGGAGCATTTTTCTACGTTCGACGGACATGCTTTCAGGCATTGTCAGGATCAACCGATATCCTTTAGCTGCGCAAACGAATGCGAGCGCAATGCCAGTATTGCCGGATGTCGGCTCAATTAATGTGGCACCTTCTTTGATGCGACCATCGCGTTCCGCTGCTTCGATCATGGCAAGGCCGATACGGTCTTTGACAGACGATAACGGGTTGAAGTACTCGCATTTGCCAAGGATATTCCCACTGACGCCGCCATCGTTCATCAGGCGATTAAGGCGAACGATGGGTGTCGCGCCAATCGTGTCGATGATGTTATCGTAAATTTTGCCGCGAAATGTGCTGCTGATGTCGTCTTTTGAATCATTGTCGTTCATTGGATGATGTCCTCAAATTTTATTATTATATTGTGAAGTCCAAATTCTTCCGACCTTCACTTTCGATGCCAGTTTCGATTGCGGCGTTGCAAAGGTCGTCAATCGTTGTTGCGTCTAGGCGTTTCATGACATCGTCTTGAATAAGCGACCAAAGTGGGCGGACGACCTTTTGACCAAGATCAGAGCCATCTTCATTTTGCAGTGGATCATCACCGGTTTCCATTTTTCGAACCGAACGAACAATATCTCCGACATGAATACGCCGACGCTCACGCGCTAATCGATAACCGCCGCGTGGTCCACGAACGCCAACCAGAATATCGTCACGGACCAGGTGTTGTAAGGCCTGTTCCAAATAGCGTTGCGGAATGCCTTGGCGGCGCGTGATTTCACGGCTTTGCACAGGTTCAGACCCGGCGTGGTAAGCAATGTCTAGAACGGCCTCGATCGCAAATAGCATTTTCTTTGTAATGCGTAACATTTTTTGGTTTTCCCCCGTCTTATCCCTTTGTGCCGGTCGACCCAAATCCACCAGATCCGCGGTCACTTTCTTCGAGTGACTCCACTTCTGACCAGGTTGCTTGTGTCACCGGTGCTATGACCATTTGCGCAATACGATCCCCCCGCGCAAAAGTCACCGGCTCATCCCCTAAATTTATCAAGGTCACTTTGATCTCGCCCCGGTAATCCGCATCAATGGTGCCGGGGCTGTTCAGTACTGTGACGCCATGTTTGGCCGCCAAGCCGGAGCGAGGGCGAACCTGCGCTTCAAAGCCGTCTGGCAATTGAATGGCAATCCCGGTGGCGATCATCGCTCGAGAACCTGGTGCAATGCTGATTTCAGCGACTTCGGCGCATAACAAATCCATGCCTGCGCTTTGAGACGTTGCGTATGAAGGCAACGCAAGATCGCTCCCATGCGGAAGTCGGATAATATCAACGTTAACAGATGTCATTCAGCGGCCTCGAAGTAATGTGCAATACGTCCGGCCAACTGCTTGGCTACGTCAGTCTTGGTCATGCGCGGCCAATCTTCGACAGCGCCGTCCGTTATCAGGTGCACGGTATTGTTGTCGCCAGAAAATGTTCCAGTCTCAGGCGATACATCGTTCGCAACGATCCAGTCACATTCCTTTCGGGCGCGTTTCTCGCTGGCATTCGTCAGGACGTCATTGGTTTCAGCTGCAAAGCCGACAATAAGTGTTGGGCGTGAATTTCCAGATGCGGATACGGTTTTAAGGATATCCGGGTTCTCAACCATATTAAGGCTTGGCGGTGTTGCGCCCGGCTGTTTTTTTATTTTTTCTTGGGCCTCGCCAGATGTGCGCCAATCAGCAACGGCCGCTGCGAAAACAGCGATGTCAGCAGGCAAAGCGGCTTCAGTCGCTGCCAGCATTTCATGGGCTGTTTCAATTTGAATCACGTCACACCCGACCGGGTCAGCAAGATTTGTTGGTCCTGTGATCAGCGTTGTACGGCATCCAAGATCGCTGAGGGCTGCGGCAATTGCATGCCCTTGCTTGCCGCTCGACCTATTGGCGATGTAGCGCACGGGATCAATGGGCTCAAACGTTGGGCCACTGGTTACGATCGCATGGCGTCCGCAAAGGGGGCGCGGCGTATCATAGAAAAAGGCTTTTAAGCCCTGGATGATCTCAGCGGGCTCAACCATGCGGCCCATACCGTACTCGCCACATGCCATATCACCTTCGACAGGGCCAATGAATGTCACGCCTCGTGCTTCAAGGGTTTGGACATTTGCCTGCGTCGCCATGTGTTCCCACATCCGAACGTTCATGGATGGAACGCAAATAACCGGTTTGTCGGTCGCAAGTAAAACGGTGGAGGCGAGATCGTTCGCCAGACCTGCAGCCAATTTAGCAAGAATATCGGCACTGGCAGGTGCGACCATCAAGACATCCGCATCACGCGATAGTTTGATATGCCCCATCTCGCTTTCGTCAGTCAGAGAGAAAAGGTCTGTATAGACTTTGTCTTCAGATAGTGCGGCCAAGCTCAATGGGGTGACAAATTGTTCCCCGCCTTTGGTCAACACACAGCGCACGCTCCCGCCCAATTCGCGTATGCTGCGAATGACTTCAGGAATTTTGATCGCTGCGATGCCACCGCTGACGATCAGGAGAACCCGTTTGCCTTGCATGATATACGGCTCCGCAATTTACACTGTATTAAATTATTAAAACACTAAACCGATATGTAGATAGTGTATTGGGCAAGATTCCGCAATCAAAACCAAGTCACTGGTGTTTGGTAAAGTATGGTTTAAGCACAAGCCTCGCTCGGTTAGGATAGTGCTATTCTAAAGGACCAATGTATTGAAACTGATTGCCTATCCAACAGTTCAGCATCCCCCCGAGTTGAGGCCTGCGCCAACTGGTCGCGCGTGGATGGATGCATTGCCAGAAGCCTATGGGTATCGATGCCTGCCATTAACGATTGCCAATGCGCACGGCTGGGAACTTTGTTCGCCGGTCGCATTTGAAGCAGTCTGGAATGGCGGTCCGGCTAAGGACAATATTCAAATAACGTCTGAGGATGAAGGCTTGATGCCAATGACCCATTTTGGCTCAGGTATCTTAACATTCCATGTGGGCTATTTGTTTCAAACTGAACCCGGCCTAAGCCTGATGGCGCAAGGGCCAATCAACCGGCCAAAAGATGCAATCCAAGCGCTTGCCGGTGTCATTGAGACAGACTGGTCCCCGTATACGTTCACGATGAATTGGTTATTTACCCGCCCAGATACACCTATTCGGTTTGAGAAGGGTGAGCCATTTTGCCACATATTCCCGATGGGGCGTGAAATGCTAGAGCACGTGGAACCTGAAATTCGAGAGTTCAATTCAGCACCTGATATTAAGGCCAGCCACACGCTTTGGTCTGAAAGCCGGAATACCTTTAATGCAGATTTAAAGTCACTGGACACCGATGCCAGAAATCAAAAATGGCAAAAGGATTATTACCGGGGATATACGCCTGAAGGAGAGACGGGGCCTGAAGATCATCGAACCAAACTGCGGCTCAAGCCTTTTGAGCATGTCGTTACCAAGGACGGTGATGACCAAGGTTAATCCAGGACAGCGACGATAAACCCAATCAATAAAGCAAAAGCAACGAGCCAGAACACCTGTGGCGTGCGACTAGAAGTGCCGTCTTCTCCGCGGAGTGCGCGAATAGTGTCTGGATGTAATTTAATATTTCCCTCAGCAAGCATCTGCGACCCGCGCTCTACACTGGCGACCATATCAGGAAGCCGCTCGAGGGTTTCTTGTAAGTTCTGAATGGCATCCCGGACTTTGGCTTCGGGGCCCAAGTTGGTAATCACCCACTCCTCGATGATGGGGCGGATGAGGAACCACATATTGGCATCCGGTGCCAATCGCCGTGCGGTTCCTTCAGCAACTAACATTGTCTTTTGTAGTAACAAAAGTTGTGGCTGGGTTTCCATCTGGAACGTCTCGGTGATCTGGAATAACTGCGCAAGTAAGCGAGCAATCGAAATTTCGTTTTGGGGTTTATCTAGAATGGGTTCAGCGATTGAGCGGCAGGCTTGCGTGAAGCTATCGACAGACTTGTCCTTTGGAATCCAGCCCGCCTCGAAGTGAATTTCTGCAACACGACGAAAATCCCGGTTAAGGAATGACACAAGCATCTCAGCCACGTGCCTTCGTGTCCTGAGGTCAAGGCGGCCCATGATACCAAAGTCGACAACTGCAACCCTGCCATCCGGCATGGTAAACATATTGCCTGGGTGCGTATCGGCATGGAAAAAGCCATCGCGGAAAACCTGCCTAAATGATGCGGAAGCGGCTTTCGTCAGCATTTCAACAGGATCCAGGCCTGCAGCCTCAATGGCTTCTTTGTCATCAAGCGGGATGCCATCGATGAGCCGCTCTGTTGTCATAACGCGGCGCGCAGTTAGCTGCCAATCGACATCAGGGACTTTAAAGTCAGGGTCGTTGGCGAAATTTTCCTGTAACTCCGCAGCTGCTGCGGCCTCGAACCGCAGGTCCATCTCAAGCTCAACCGTTTCAGCGAGCGTTTCGATTGATGCACGTGGCTTCAGACGTTGTAGCTGGGGTTGTGTGCGTTCTGCGATTTCAGCAATCCACCGCAACAAATCTACGTCAGCATCAAATTTTTCTTCGATGCCTGGCCGCAGAATTTTAACAGCAACTTTGCGACCATCATGTGTTTCTGCGAAGTGAACTTGCGCAATAGAAGCGGCGGCAATTGGCGTGTCATCAAACGCCGCAAATAATTCGTCAACGGAAGCACCAAGTTCGTCTTCAATGGTTTGATGGGCTTCTGTGCTTGAGAATGGAGGCAGGTTATCTTGCAGTGAAGACAGGTCTTCACTTAGCTCTTCTCCCAAAAGGTCTGACCGCGTTGAGAGTGCTTGGCCGAGTTTAATAAAACTTGGGCCGGCTTCGTTCATTGCACGGGCGAGGCGTTGGCCGAAGCGTCCTTCTGAATCAATGGTTACGCCAATGCCAGCTACTTTTAAGAGTGCTGGCGAAACCCCTGCCATCTCTAAAGCGAACAACGCATCATGGCGTGCCAAAAGGCGTGCTAAAGATAAGAGGCGGCGAATATGCCGGAGAGAACGAAACATCAGCAATCAAGCCCTAAATGCGCCAGGCAGAATGCATGGCAGCAATGCCGCCAGACAAGTTCTGGACCTTGATTTGATCTAAACCAGCGTCTGCAATCATGCCAGCAAAAGTATCCTGGTCCGGGAACCGGCGAATACTTTCAGCAAGATATATATATGACTCCCGGTCAGCTGCTACCCGCTCGCCCATTGCAGGTAAAACTTTAAATGACCAAGCGTCATAGGCGTCCTCAAGGGCAGGAATAATGAGTTTGGAAAACTCGAGACATAGAAAATGACCGCCAGGTTTAAGAACACGGCGTGCTTCGCTTAATGCTTTGTCGAGGCGCGCGACATTTCGCAGACAAAAAGCGCTGGCGTAAACATCAACAGAATTGTCTGGCAGAGGGAGCGCTTCGGCGTTGCCAACGCTCCATGTGATGCCGTTTAGAATACCTTTGTCGATGGCGCGGTCTCGGCCGACGCCGATCATTTCAGGTGAATAATCCACGACATTTACAGGCCCGCCGCTACGTTCCAGCCAGCGAAAAGTGATATCGCCAGTACCGCCGCCGACATCGACCATGCGGAGATCAGCGCGCGGTGCCAGCCAATCCAACATTGCAGATTTCCATAACCTATGAACACCAAGGCTCATCAAATCATTCATGAAATCATACTTGCTTGCCACGGACGCAAAGACGTCGTGGACCATGCCGGTTTTTTCGTCTGCAGAGACATCCTTGAAACCAAAAGAAACAGTTTCAGCAGTCTCGTTTGTGTGATTTTGTTTAGTCATTGTTGGACAATAGCTTAACGTTGCCGGGTGCGCTACGTTTGCGATGCACAAAATGTTGCTTTTTGGAATTGAATTTATATGCCTGAATTACCCGAAGTTGAGACGGTTCGACGTGGTCTCACACCTGTACTTGAAGGCACGATTATCGCAAAGGCTGAAGCCTTCAGGCCAGATTTGCGATTTCCACTGCCGATCGATTTGGGTGAGAAGCTCAAAGATAGACATATTATAAATGTGGACCGGCGCGCAAAGTATTTACTGATACGGCTATCAGGCGGTTTAATTCTGCTTTCGCATTTAGGCATGTCAGGGCGCTTTCGCGTTTATAAAGACGCGCCGCCCCCGCTTGAGAAGCACGATCATGTCGAGCTTGTTACCGATACTGGCGTGACTGTTAGATATAATGACCCCAGGCGCTTTGGATTTATGGACTTATTCCATGAAGATGAGGCCCCAACACATAAATTACTCGCTGATATTGGGCCTGAGCCGCTTTCGAACGCTTTTGATGGTCAGGCGTTGGCAAATGCACTGGGTGATCGGCGTTCTGCCATTAAAGTCGCGATCCTTGATCAGCACGTTGTTGCTGGAGTTGGCAATATATATGCCTCCGAAGCACTTTACCGTGCAGGCATTTCCCCTCGTCGTATGGCTAAGACAGTCAAAGGTGTGCGGGCTGAGCGATTGGCAACGGCTATTCGCGATGTATTAAGCGAGGCCATTGAGGCTGGTGGGTCATCTCTCCGTGACCATCGCCAGACATCTGGTGAATTAGGATACTTCCAACATCGGTTCGCTGTATATGGCCGTGGAGGCGAGAAATGCCCTGGCTGTGATTGCGAGAAAACGGTGCAGCAGTTTGTTCAAGGCGGCCGTTCGACTTTTTATTGTGCCAAACGCCAACGCTAGTGTTAGAACCAAGATCATGATCCGTGCATTTGTTTATTCTCTGGTTTTAGTTTTTGCGTTAGCCGTCCCGGCTGATGCGGCCGATCAGTTCGTTTCAGTGATTGAAGACCTGCCGCTTATCGATGGGTTGATTGAAAATGAGAATGCGGCTGTGACCTTTGAGGCTGCTGGTGGCCGGATTATTGAGGCTGAAGCCCGAGGCAATATTAAGCCGTTCGATGTCGTTCAATTTTATGACAATGTGTTGCCGCAACTCGGCTGGGTTGCCGCGGATACTGGCGTTTTTGAGCGAGAAAGTGAGCGTCTTGAGTTCGATATTACTGAAGATGTTGATGGCGGGGCGATCATTCGTTTTTCTATAAGCCCTATTAAAGGTAAATAAAGGTAGGCAACGGTTACTTGACGTTGCCTCAGGACCTATATATACCCTCTCGGTCCCAAGGGTTCCGGGTCTGAATTATGAGGTTTTTGAGATGGCTAACAGTGCATCCGCTAAAAAGCGTATTCGTCAAACAGCTACACGTACGGACGTTAACCGTGCTCGTTTGAGCGCTATTCGTTCTGCAGTACGTAAGGTCGAAGAGGCGATTGCTGGCGGCGACAAGTCCGCAGCACAAAGCGCGCTTCAATTTGCGCAGCCGCTGATCCACCGTGGCGCACAAAAAGCCGTGGTGCCTGCAAATGCTGCAGCGCGTAAAATTTCACGTCTGTCACGTCGCATTAAAGCAATGGCTGCTTAACGCATTCCATCTGCTGTTACGGACAACGTATTGATAAGCCGCAAACTTTCGAGCATGCGGCTTTTTCGCGTCTTTAGCGTATGCATGTGCGTTGACATACGAGATGTAGAATAGCCCCTTAAACCATTGATCACCATGGCTTCAAGCAAAAGTTTAGAACTTTCAATCAGGTAACAAGAGTCAAGTTGTTTATTTCATTTTATTTGCGTTGTTCCCTTTTCGATCATGTTGTCAGTAGCCTTTGAGCTCCGTAATATCGCTTCAAGTTAAGGGGGCGAGTGACGCGACGAGTTATCGTTTTTGGTCGGCTTATTTCTAGGCGAGCACCATCAAAATTCGAATGTTTCGGCTTTGAAATGATATCTTAGGCTGTTGTTTTCACTCTATTGAATCAGTTTTTGAATATGTGCAAAGTCTGCACGCAGTTTTATCAGGAGGTCATTTGAGCAATTAGGTTCTGGTGCTTTTCTTTTTTGAAATATGCATGCTGAATTTTGCTTGATGACTGAAAAATGAATTTGGTTCCGATTACTGGAATCTTTTGATGATTGCCTATTTGCGGGGGGGCTGACGAAGAATGATAGACGCGACGTCAATGGGCACAACATCACACAAAGGCGAAGATTCAAATGAAATGGATCAGGACGTCATTGCCGCACAATGGAATACTGTAAACGATCAGCTTCGGGGTGAGATTGGTGAAGCCGCTTTTCAAAGTTGGATCAAGCCGATCAAAATCCGAAGCATTGAAAATGGTGTTGTCCATGTAACCGTGCCTACACGGTTTATGCGTGACTGGGTTGTCGCCCATTACGCTGAGCGTATCGCAACATTATGGCAATCTGAATCACTTGAGATCGCATCCCTTGAAGTTTCTGTTCGCAGTGACCGGGCGCCGGGGCAGCCGCGCGAAGGTATACGTCGTCAGACGCAGCCTGTTAATGAAGCCAGCCGCAATATGTCGGCTGAGCGTCAAGGCATGAGCGCTGCGCTTGATTCAAGGTTTGTATTCGATAATTTTGTTGTCGGTAAGCCAAACGAATTCGCATATGCCGCCGCACGGCGGATTGCTGAGGCCGAGAGCGTACCGTTTAACCCGCTGTTTTTGTATGGTGGCGTTGGGCTTGGTAAAACGCACTTGATGCATGGTATCGCTTGGCATATCCGCCAAACGACCCCTGAACGCACGGTTCTTTATCTATCAGCAGAAAAATTCATGCATCGGTTTGTGCAAGCCATCCGCGAAAGTACAACGATGGATTTCAAGGACCAGTTCCGGTCCGTCGATGTTCTGATGATTGATGATGTTCAATTTATTGCTGGCAAAGAATCAACGCAGGAAGAATTCTTCCATACTTTTAATGCGTTGGTAGATCAGGGCCGCCAGATCGTTATCTCCGCAGATAAGTCTCCATCTGACCTGGTCGGCATGGAAGAGCGTCTGATTTCCAGGCTTAACTGTGGCCTGGTGGCTGATATTCATGCGACGACCTACGAGCTACGTCTTGGTATCTTGCAATCTAAAGCAGCGCAAATGCGTGCGGAAATTCCATCAAAGGTGATGGAATTCTTGGCGCATAAGATAACATCGAATGTACGCGAGCTTGAGGGCGGCCTAAACCGCGTTGTCGCGCACGCTCAGCTCATTGGTCGTGAAATCTCCATCGAGGCCACGCAAGACGTGCTTCATGACCTGCTGAGGGCTAATGATCGCCGTGTGACCATCGAAGAAATTCAGAAACAGGTCGCGAATCACTTTAATATCCGTCTTTCCGATATGCACTCTGCGCGTCGTGCTCGCTCGGTAGCGAGGCCGCGTCAGGTTGCAATGTATTTGGCCAAACAATTAACGGCGCGTTCGCTCCCTGAGATTGGCCGAAAGTTTGGTGGGCGAGATCATACCACCGTGATGCATGCCGTGAAAAAAGTCGATGAGCTCAAGGGATTGGACACTGGATTCGCAGAAGATATCGAGCTTTTGCGTCGTATGTTAGAGGGTTAACCTCATAACATCTGCTTCCTGCATAAAATTGAATTTTAACCCATTGATTTAAATGATGTTTTTGGCGTCCAAATGGGCGAGGCTTATGCCGTTAAAACGCTTGGGTCATGGTTAACGTCTGTTATACTTAACAACGCCTTTTGCGAAGGTGAGGCAATGCCTCTGGACATGGCTTTTTCTGGTCATTCTCCGCGATTTTCAAGGCGATTGAATTAAGCTGTCGCTTGGCCCCGATTGGGACAGGCTTACACAAGGGATACAGGTTTAAGGTATGAAACTTACGATTGAACGGACAGACCTCTTGCGCTCTCTCGGGCACGTGCAAAGCGTTGTTGAACGGCGTAATACGATCCCCATTTTGTCGAATGTAAAAATTGAAGCTGATGGCGATATGCTTTCACTCAATGCGACAGATATGGATCTCGACATTGTTGAGAAGGTTGCGGCAAATATTTCAACGCCGGGTGCGACAACAGCTCCTGCGCTGACGTTCTTTGAAATTGTCCGTAAATTGCCAGATGGCGCTCAGGTTGAATTAGAAGCACCGGGTGACGGTAAGCTGACCATTCGTGCCGGACGGTCTCGCTTTACGCTCTCATGCCTGCCAACCGAAGATTTCCCGGTTATGTCTGGCGGCGAATATGGCCATACGTTTTCTTTAGCTGCAGCAGGCCTTCGTGAGTTGATCGATCGTACGCGCTTCGCCATTTCTACTGAAGAGACACGGTATTACCTCAATGGTATCTATGTTCACGTCTTTAATCGTGATGGCACGGATGTTTTGCGTGCGGTCTCGACTGATGGACACCGACTTGCAAGCGTTGAGATGCCCCTCCCTGAAGGTGCAGCGGGTATGCCTGGCGTGATCGTACCGCGTAAAACTGTTGGTGAAATTCGCAAACTCATTGATGAAACCGGTGACGATGTTGAGATTTCATTGTCTGAAGCCAAAATCAAATTTGCATTCGATGACGCTGTGCTGACGTCAAAACTGATCGATGGCACGTTCCCTGATTATCAGCGCGTGATCCCGGTGAACAACGACAAAGAAATGGTTGTTGATCGCAAGGCTCTAACTGATGCCGTCGACCGTGTATCGGCGATCTCTTCTGAAAAGTCGCGTGCGGTAAAGCTGACAATCAATGGCGATACATTGTCGTTGTCTGCATCAAGCCCAGAGAACGGCACGGCGCAAGAAGACGTCGAAATTACCTACGGCGCGGATGTGATCGAAATCGGCTTTAACTCGGCTTATCTTTTGGATATTGCACGTCAACTGGATAGCGAGACAGCAACATTTGTGCTCGCCGATGCGGCATCTCCGACAATTATTCGTGGGGCGAATGACACGGGTACGATCTATGTGCTCATGCCGATGCGGGTCTGATGAGCCATAGCGTGGACAGCCAATTTTGACAGGCATTGCTGCCATTTCAACTTCTCCGCACTCGGCGTTGTCGCCGAGGCCAAGTGATGCGACGACCAGAAATTCGGCTGTTGCCCGTTTGACGCTGACAAATTTTAGAAATTATACGTATGCCCGGATTGAGCCCAATACGCAAAACGTTGTGCTCACGGGTGCTAATGGCGCTGGTAAAACAAACATTCTCGAAGCGATCTCATTTCTGGCACCTGGGCGAGGATTGCGCCGAGCCAAGCTTTCTGAAGTGACCCGGTCTGACTCGCATGATGAGGCTGTTGATCCGTCGCGCTGTTGGGCGGTTGCTGCGCGACTTGGACAGGGCGATGACTGTGTTGATCTTGGCACGGGTCTCGACCCAGATGCGATAGGTGTTCGAGATCGTCGTATCGTTCGTGTTGATGGCGAGACTGAGCGCTCACAAGCCGTGCTTAGTGAGCACGTTGCGGTGGTTTGGCTGACGCCTCAGATGGATGGGTTGTTTATTGAAGGGCCGGGCGGTCGACGCCGGTTTCTGGATCGTCTCGTTTATGCTGCGGACCCTGCGCATGTGGGGCGGGTAAGCGCTTATGAGCAGGCGATGCGCGAGCGGGCACGATTATTATCTGATCGTGGTTTGCGCGCCGACGCTGGTTGGCTTGATGCGTTAGAAGAGACAATGGCTGAAAAAGGCATGGCCGTTGCTGCTGCGAGGCGGGATATGGTTGGCCGATTGATTGCTTTTATTGACGACGGCACAGGGCCATTTCCGAGTTCGGATTTAGCGCTGGTTGGTGGTCCTGAAGCATGGCTTGATGAAGGGCCAGCTTTGGCTGCAGAAGAGAGATTTCGGGCGCAACTGTTGGCGGACCGAGGTCAGGATGCAGCAGATGGCCGGACGCATAGTGGTCCACATCGAACGGATTTGGATGTCCGCCACCGCACGAAAGCGCGCGAGGCTGGATCATGTTCGACGGGCGAGCAAAAAGCGTTATTGATCGGTTTGGTTCTGGCCCACGCGCGTATGCAAGCGGTTGAGCAGGGACGATGCCCGGTACTGCTTTTGGACGAAGTCGCGGCACACCTAGATCAAGAACGCCGGCAGGCATTGTTTGATCTGATCGATACTTTAGGCACGCAAGCCTGGTTGACCGGGACGGATCCAGTCCTGTTTGACGGAATGCGCGGTTGCGCAGGATTTTTTGATGTGGCTGACGGTGCAATTCGCCAGACCAACATTTAACTGAAGACACACAGAAACTGAGAGCAATTTGAGCATGAGCGAAGAAACAGAAAACGAAACCAAAGATCAAGTGGCAGCAGAGGTCCCAGAAGATGCGGATCCTGCCGTTTATGGCGCTGATCAGATCAAGGTATTACGTGGTCTCGACGCTGTTCGTAAACGTCCCGGTATGTATATCGGTGACACCGACGATGGCTCTGGTTTGCATCACATGGTCTACGAAGTTGTGGACAATGCGATTGACGAAGCGTTGGCGGGCCATTGTGATCTCGTGAAGGTGACGTTAAATGCTGATGAATCTGTATCTGTTTCAGATAACGGTCGAGGGATTCCTGTCGACATTCACGCTGAAGAAGGTGTGTCAGCAGCTGAAGTGATCATGACGCAACTTCATGCTGGCGGTAAGTTCGACCAAAACTCATATAAGGTTTCTGGTGGATTGCACGGCGTTGGTGTGTCAGTTGTGAACGCTTTGTCAGATTGGCTAGAACTTAAAATCTACCGTGAAGGCAAAGAACATTATATCCGCTTTGAGAACGGCGAAGCCGTTGCCCCGTTGGAAGTCATTGGTGATGCACCTCCTACCGAAGATGGCAGCCCGCTGAGTGGATCAATCATCACATTCCACGCGTCTTCTGAGACGTTTACGCAGACGGAATATAGTCTTTCAACGCTTGAGCATCGCCTGCGTGAATTGGCATTTTTGAACTCGGGTGTGGCTTTGCAACTCGTCGATGATCGTAACCCAGAACAAGTCGTCATTGACCTGCATTATGAAGGTGGCCTTGTTGAGTTTGTGAAATATATCGATCGCTCTAAAGCAGCGGTTATTTCTGAACCACTACCATTAATCGGTGAAAAAGACGGAATGACCGTTGAGGTCGCAATGCAATGGAATGATAGTTATCACGAGACAATGTTGTGCTTTACCAACAACATTCCTCAGCGTGATGGCGGAACACACTTAGCTGGCTTCCGGGGTGCACTGACACGTCAGATCAATAACTATATGACGTCGGGTCTTGTTCCTAAAAAAGAGAAAGTCACTGTAACCGGTGATGATGCTCGTGAAGGACTAACGTGTATTTTATCGGTCAAAGTGCCGGATCCAAAATTCTCATCTCAAACAAAGGACAAGCTCGTATCTTCAGAAGTTCGTCCTGTTGTTGAAAATCTTGTGAGTGCAGGTTTGGACCAGTGGTTTGAAGAAAACCCGGCTGAAGCCAAGAAAGTTCTGATGAAGATTGTTGATGCGGCGTCGGCACGTGAAGCTGCACGTAAAGCGCGTGAACTGACACGCCGTAAGGGCGCGCTGGACATTAATTCGCTCCCAGGAAAACTTGCAGATTGCCAAGAGCGCGATCCTGCAAAAGCTGAATTATTTATTGTGGAGGGAGACAGCGCTGGTGGTTCTGCAAAGCAGGGCCGTGAACGTGGTTTCCAGGCGATCTTGCCACTGCGTGGTAAAATTCTGAACGTTGAGCGCGCGCGATTTGATAAAATGCTGAGCTCGGCCGAAATCGGGACATTGATTGCGGCATTAGGCACGGGGATCGGGCGTGAAGATTTCAACGTCGACAAGTGCCGGTATCATAAAATCATCATCATGACTGACGCTGATGTTGACGGAAGCCACATTCGAACATTGTTACTGACGTTCTTCTTTAGACAAATGCCTGAACTGATTGAGCGTGGTTTCCTCTATATTGCGCAGCCGCCGCTTTACCGTGCCAAGCGGGGTAGCTCACAGGTGTATCTAAAAGGTGACCGTGAGCTTGAGAACTATTTGTTCGAAACGGCCATTGATGAAGGTGGCGTATTTGTTAATTTCGAGGGGGAGCAGATCGCTGGTCCTGACCTTCGTAAACTTGCTGAAGAAGCACGCTATGTGAAGATGTTGCTTGAGCATCTATCAAACCATGTGCCGTTATCAATCCTTGAACAGGCAGCTATTTTGGGGGCGCTTAATCCAGAAATCCTAACGAATTCTGACAACGGTAAAGCGGCAGCTGACGTTATTGCGAAGCGGCTGGATGCACTGTCATCTGAGCATGAGCGCGGCTGGGAAGGTCGTGTTCTTGATGACGGTGGTCTTGGCTTTACCCGCATGTTGCGCGGTGTCGAGGAAACGCATGTGATTGATGGTGCGATTATGCGCTCAAAAGATGCGCGTCAGTTGGATGAAATCGCAGGCCGATTACAGAAAAATTATGCGAAGCATGGAACTTTGGAAAACAAAGATAAAAGTCATCCAATTACAGGACCGGTATCTTTGGTTGATAAAGTTACGGAACTTGGCCGCAAAGGGATCTCGATCAACCGCTATAAGGGCTTGGGCGAAATGAACCCCGAGCAGCTTTGGGAAACAACGCTGGACGTAGAAGCGCGCTCACTATTGCAAGTACGCGTCAATCACGTCGACGAGGCAGAAGAAGTCTTCTCAACCTTGATGGGTGATGTTGTTGAACCGCGCCGCGAATTTATCCAGGCTAACGCGCTGAAAGTCGCCAACCTCGACGTTTAAGTGAAGTGCTGTGTCTTTTCTCAAGTAATCATAAAGACATCGTATCTCGTTGATTTCCCTAGGATCTGATGTGAGCACGGGCCGATCCCGTCCATGGGGTCGGCGCGGAGAGGCCATTTTAAAACCACGCGGTTTGACGCTGTTGATAATGCGACCTGCATCAGCTCAAGACTATCCTCGTCGGTGCCAACGATCTCGCGTATCTGGCGCATCTCGTTTTTGACGAGGGCAGATTTTTTGCGGGGCGGGTGCATGGGGTCAACCAGGACGACCTCGGGTGAGAGATCGGGCAGCAAGTCTTTTGCATCGCCATGAATTAACGTCATGCGTGCGATGACTTCTGCAACGTCGCCTCCCGCATCTCGGGCGCGGCTGATCCCATCATTCAAGAGATTGAACATTTCCAGAGACCGCTCAATCAGCGTTACCTCTGCACCTAAAGATGCGAGCAAGAATGCGTCTCGACCAAGACCAGCCGTTGCATCAACGACCTTTGGTGTTTTCCCACCACGCATACCCACGGCTTTTGGCAGTGACTGGCCACGACCACCGCCGTATTTAAAGCGATGCAAAACGGTGCCACCCGTAAAATCACACACGAGTGGGTCTGCTGACGATGAGGTGGTTTTACGGGTCATTCTGTTATTCTATATCTTCAATAGGTTGGTGGTGTTGAATTATCACCAAAAAATAAACAAATAGGCATGCCTAAAAAATCTGAAATAACACGCAGGTCATTGATCGAGGGGCTTGATAGACAACGTTCAATTTGACTGATAAACCCAATGGATCGATTCAGGCTTTCTGCAAATTCAGTTAAGGAGATGGCGCGATTTTTACGTCGTGCACGGATATCCGTGCTAACCGAACCATTATTAACATCCTTTGATTTCATGCAGTCATCATAACATATTGATTCTCTTAATAGGGATGGTACTGGGACTAAAAATTTGTCTCATCAGTGTTGAAAAAACTGCTGCGGTTTGCTTGTCGGTTCATATACGCGTGCAAGGCCGGATGTGCGCCACGCCACTCAAATTCTGGTAGGAATTTTTCAATACCAAGGGCGCAGAAAAGTGTGATCTGTGCCCGATTAAGCTCACCGCTCATCAAGGGGTCGGTTATTGAACGCTCCCACTCTCCAAGTAATCTAAATGCACGTGCCCGTTCATGCTCAATAATGGTCGATGATTGCTCGTTCTTAGGGCGATGCGTTTCACGCAACCAGACGCTAAGTCCTTCCAGACTGCTGTGCGCTAAACTATGCAATCGGCGCAGCGTCCAGCCATCGTCGCCATTTGGATATGACCAAAGCGAGTTTTTGGAAGCAGCGCAAAGATATTCACAAATTGTATCCGTACCTTCGATGCCGATGCCGTCGTCAGAAACAAGATAGGGAACGCGGCCAGATGGATTAATTGTGTAATACGGACTGTCAGCCTTACGTGTTTTTGCATGACTGACGGTTATGCTGTCTTCAATGTCCAGCTCGTAGGTAACGACGCGTACAATACGTGCGTAAGGAGAGTTCTTCGTCACAAAAAGTTCCACGTGCTGCCCTTTATTTCTATTCCCGTGTCGACCCGATATGCTTGAACACAATCTGGCACTTCGAGAATTTTAGTGTATTATTCTGTTATTCTTCAATACGTTCGTAGCATTTTATGAGGTATTCCAGCCGTGTCGAAAATTAACATTCAGTTTTCAAGATTTTCTGCATTCTATAGTCCTCTTATCGTAACGATGGCCGGTGGCTTTCTAAAAGCGGAGGGCCTTGATCATGAATGGTCAAATTCAGCTGTTGGCACGTCCGCTGTTGATGCATTGGTCGATGGATCGGCGCATGTTGTCCAGTCGGCGCCCTCTCAGGGCTTTCTTGCACTGGCAAAAGGATTAACACCACCCGAAGTTCATTTCGCGCAAGTGAATGAAATGGATGGATTCTTTCTGGCATCTCAGCAAGCAGATCCGTCATTTTCCTGGGATAAACTGAACGGTGCAAAAGTGATTGTTGATCAGACAAGTGTTCAGCCGTTATCAATGTTTAAGTATGCCTGCTTTAAACAGGGACTGGATTTCGAGAAGCTGCAGATCGTAAATGCCGGCAGCGGTGCCGAGATGATCAATGCCTTCAAAGAAGGCAAGGGTGATTATATTCACCTTCAGGGACCTGCCCCTCAACAGCTCGAATATGATGGTGCCGGACATATTGTTGCGGCCGTTGGTCCTGCGATTGGCCCATGTGCGTTCTCGTCGTTGGCTGCAACGCGTGAATGGCTTGAAACTAATATGGCGAAAGCGTTCACCCGCGCTTATGCGAATGCACGTAGTTGGTTGATCTCAAATCCAGCAGACGAGGTGGCACATTCTCTTGCGAGCTATTTCCCTGATACCCATCGGTCTGTTCTGGGTTCAACGATTGCGTACTATCAGAAGCTAGGTAACTGGACCCCGCATGTCGACATAACAAAGCCTGCGTACGAAGCCGCCCTAGATGTTTTTGAGCATACGGGTCGGATTATGACACGGCCAAAATATGAAGATGTGATCGCACCACCACCACGGTAATCCTGCTGCGCCGCATCAAAAATTATGAGGCGTTGCCGACGCGTTTCAGTAAGGCTTCGACATCTGGAAGAATACGCTCAACAAGCACATCAACGCCTGCCGGGTTTGGATGGATGCCGTCTTCCTGGTTTAGCGCTGGATTTGCAGCCACGCCGTCTAAAAAGAATGGATAGAAGATGACATCAAATTCTTTGTTGAGGCGCTTGAAAATATCGTCGAAGCTTTTGCCATAATCCTCACCCATGTTGGGTGGGGCATGCATGCCAGCAAGCAAGGTCGGAATGCCCCTGTCTGCGAGAATCTTTAGAATACCTGCCAAATTTTTATATGCCTGCTCGGTGCCCAGGCCACGGAGTGCATCATTGGCACCCAGTTCCAATATGACGGCATCAACATTATTTCCTAAAGTCCACTCCAGCCGCGCACGGCCTCCTGCGGTGGTGTCACCAGATACGCCAGCGTTTATAACTTTGACGGTATGACCCTTCTGATTGAGCGCGATATTTAGGCGCGTTGGAAATGCGTATTGTTTCTCCAAGCCGTATCCCGCGCTTAAACTGTCACCGAAGACAACAAGAGTGATTGGACACTTCGCTTGAGCCGTAAGAGTTGTAAATGTAAGGCAAAGCGCGATCACAAGACCGTGCATTGAATTACGTGTAAATTGGCGCATATCCATAAGAATAATTGGGCTCCATCGTGATTGCTCTCGACTTATATATGCTATATTTGCATGAAAAATCGGAATTGAATATGACGGCGAAAAAATCTCCATTAATTCAGCTTAATGACGTTGAACTGACATTATCAAGCGATGCGGGACCCGTTGAAATTTTAAGGGGTGTCGATCTTCACGTCGGGCATGGAGAGACCGTGGGTATCGTTGGGCCATCTGGGTCCGGTAAAACCTCTTTGCTCATGATTTTGGCCGGACTTGAGCGTGCCACCAAGGGGTCTGTTCGCCTTGGCGATGCGACATTTGATGGTTTGAGTGAAGACGCACTCGCCCGTGTTCGAGGTGAAACGATTGGCATCGTATTCCAGGACTTTCATTTAATTCCAAATATGACGGCACTCGAAAACGTTGCATTGCCGCTTGAGTTGAGTGGCCGAAATGACCCTTTCCCCCGCGCTGAAGAGGCCTTGGTTGAAGTTGGCCTCGGCCATCGTCTTACGCATTCCCGGGTCAATTATCAGGTGGCGAGCAACAGCGTGTCGCGCTGGCGCGTGCGTTGGCGCCAAAGCCAGCCCTCATTCTCGCAGACGAGCCAACAGGAAATCTTGATGGCGAAACTGGCGAGAAGATCATGGATTTAATGTTCGATACGCATCAACGTAATGGGACGACGCTTGTGATGGTGACCCATGAGATGCGCTTGGCGGATCGGTGTGCGAGACGTATTTCGATTGCTGACGGGCGGATTGTTGCCGATCAAAGTGCCGTCGATGCGGCAGCGGACTAGGCCATTTATATGAAGAATTTTTCTCTCGCTTGGCGCTTGGCGCGCCGTGAACTTCGTGGTGGCCTTAAGGGCTTTCGCGTGTTTTTGGCATGCCTGGCACTTGGCGTGGGCGCGATTGCGGCGGTTGGATGGTCAAGTTCTGCCATCATCGGCGGTCTCCGAGCGGACGCAAAACAGATGCTTGGTGGCGATATTGAGCTTCGCATTGTGCACCGTGCTGCGACCTCGGAAGAATCTGCATATCTTAGTCAAACAGCGACCAAGGTGTCCCAATCTATCAGAATGCGCGCGATGGCGATCTCGACAATCGATACCGATAAACGAACGCTTATTCAGTTGAAAGCGGTCGACGATCTGTACCCGCTTGAAGGCATGCTTAAATCCACACCGGCTATGTCTATCAAGGACGCGTTGGCTATGCGTGATGGTGTTGCAGGCGCACTGGTAGATCCGAACTTGTTGGATAAAATGAGTGTACAGATTGGAGACCTTATTCGTGTTGGTAAGGCACAATTCCGCGTGTCAGGTACGATAGATAAAGAGCCAGACCGTGTAACCAGTATGGTCAATTTTGGTCCACGGTTGATGATTTCTACCAAGGCGCTTGCGGCAACAGGTCTTGTCCAGCCTGGTAGCCTTATTCGGTATTATTATAAACTTGAGCTTCCATTCGGAACGAATACGAAGGCATGGCGCGAGGATTTAACAACCAAGTTTCCTGATGCAGGTTGGCGTATTCGTGGTACCGACGAGGCTGCTCCAGGTGTCCGGCGGTTTATAGATCGTCTGACATTGTTTATGAGTTTTGTCGGTTACACGGTGCTTCTGGTGGGTGGTGTCGGCATTACCCGCGCAGTGACCGCATACTTGGAGAGCAAAACCCGGACAATCGCAGCGCTCAAATGCTTAGGTGCTGATTCGAAATTGATTGTTTCAATCTATCTGCTTCAACTTCTTTGTATTGCGGCTATTGGCATTGTTATTGGCGTGATCGGCGGGATTACTTTGCCCGCCGCGTTGTTAGGCGCATTGGCGGACACATTGCCGGTTCGGCCCGCGCTAGCACTTTATCCCAATGCGATTATGGCCGCGGCAGCATTTGGAGTGGTTATCGCGATCACGGCAGCGCTGTGGCCTATTGGGCGTGCGCGTCAGGTCTCGCCTAGAGATTTATTTCGAGCTGCGGCACAGTCTTTAGCACAACGTCCACCGATGTTCTTTATGGCCTGGATTGGTGCCGGGGTTGCTGTGCTTGCGGCTCTTGTCTTCGTGACGGCAACAGATCCAAAGTTTGCACTTTGGTTCATCCTTGGTGTGTTGGCTACTTTTGGCCTGTTACGACTGACAGGTACCGCGTTGATTGTGGTTAGTCGTCGTTTTAAACCTGGGAACGCGTTGCTACGTCTCGTATTGGCAAATGTGTACCGTCCGGGTTCAGCTGCGCAGGGTGTTATTCTGTCACTTGGTCTGGGACTTTCCGTCCTTGTGGCAGTTATTCAGATTGAGGGTAACGTCTCAAAGCAAATCTCCGAGCGTTTACCTGATGAAGCCCCCGCATATTTCTTTATCGACATACAATCCCATCAAGTTGCGGAATTTGATAGGATAGTCGCAAGTATCGATGGTGTGTCTGGATTGATCCGTGAGCCGGTTGTGCGCGGGCGTATTGTTGAAATTAATGGCGTCGCAGCAGACCCAAAGAATGTGCCACCAGAAAGCCAGTGGGCCCTTCGTGGGGACCGGGCATTCACGTCGACGGCAGAAATGAAACCAGATACCCAGATCACTGCGGGTGCCTGGTGGGCCAGTGATTATAGGGGGCCGCCAATGATCAGCCTCGATGATTCTTTGGCAAGGGGATTTGGTGTTGATGTCGGCGACACCTTGACCATCAATGTATTGGGCCGTGAGATTACAGCTGAAATTGCGTCACTTCGTGATATCGACTGGGGATCGCTACGATTTGATTTCGCTGTCGTGTTATCGCCGGGTGTCCTGGAAGGTGCACCGCATTCACACATTGCGGCGGCGAACGCGACAACTGACGCAGAGAAAATATTGGAACGCGCAGTGACTGATGCATTTGATAACGTGTCGGCTGTGCAGGTTCGAGAAGCTTTGCAGGCGGCCGCGGATTTGCTTGAGGGTATTGGTGGCGCAATCCGATCCGTTGCAGGTATTACCGTGATTGCGGGTGCGATCGTGCTGGCAGGTGCACTGGCGGCAGGACAGCGCCGACGGACCTTTGATGCTGTTGTCTTTAAAGTCCTGGGCGCAACGCGTCGACGGATTGCTCTGATGTTTGTATTGGAATACGGCGTCCTTGGTTTGATCACAGGACTTGCCGCTGTTGGTGTTGGATCTTTGGCGTCATGGGGTGTCATTACGTTCTTAATGGGGATGGAATGGACATGGTTGCCGTTAGATGCTGGCATGACTGTCGCCTTAGCGCTGGCGGCCACAATCGGCTTTGGTCTTGCAGGATCGTGGCGAATTCTAGGCATGCGAACGGCTCTTTACCTGCGGAACGACTAATCTCTTTGCATGCTACAACGCATGTAAATCTCATTTAATTTATCACCCCTATGCCTAAGCTCTTCGCTTGAGGGCATTGTGTCACATAAATAGTTATTAATAATAATTATCATTTGCATATTAGAAAGGCAGGTGCTATTGATAATGACAATCATTATTAATAGCTATTTATGTGAATAATCTGATGTGTGAGACCTGCTCCGACCTTTCCGTGATATCCCGGCCTGGCCAACGACGACGTATTTGGGAAATGACAGGAAACTGGCATTGCTCAATTATTGGTACATGCCTCACGCTCGCCGATCTCAGGTCACTGTCTCGAAAACTGGATTTACAGATAAACCCAGACTTTCCTGTCGACTATCAATTGCATGGTTTTTTTGCGAAAGAAGCTGCAGATCAAAGCAAACCGGCGAAGCTTATCTCCAAGTTATTAGATAAACGTCATGCCACATCAATTACTAAATCACGTAAATTCAAAACTGAAGACGAGCTCTTAGAATATTGGGTGAGCGCACTTGAGAACGGTGATGTCGTCGCTGACTTTATTGTTGACCGAGGCGGTTTCAGAAAAGAATCGTAATACTCAGTAGGGTCCTGCTTTTTATGGGCCATGGAAAGATTGTTTGGCGCCTACGCATCATGTGCATTTCCCAAAATAGAACCAATTTTTTGGCAATTTTATTCTCAGAACCTAATTTACGTGACCCCATATTTTCTCGGGATGATGGATCGCTGAGTATCGTTCCATTACGAGACAAATATTCAAATCTTGAGAAAATACTTAAAAGCTTTGGAGTCTATGATGAATAGAGACGAACTAAATTAAACGCTAAAAAATACGGCCACCAAAAACGCCCAATATTGAGGTCAATACGCGCCCATTGTTTGGACTGCTGTGTAGAGTAA
>Ga0115567_10000501_pt1 | contig 38322 bp, 39 predicted proteins | sample COGITO_mtgs_1204_2_FD_88679 | JGI IMG/M metagenome (GOLD analysis project Ga0115567, IMG submission 88679) | Pelagic marine microbial communities from North Sea - COGITO_mtgs_120412 | ecosystem: Environmental > Aquatic > Marine > Epipelagic | place: Germany:Helgoland, sampling site Kabeltonne...
CCCGACGCCAGGGTAATACTGGTACCGGGCAACATGAACTGAAACTCACTGCCCTCCTGCAAGGCAAGCAGGTCTGTACGCGGCAAGCTGACCGGCTCCGCCGACATGGCGTTAACCGGAGGTGTCGGCCAATCAGCAGCTTCAGCCTGCGCCATGCCTGCCCATGCCATAAACAGCAACAGGATCAGCAGCATCGTCGGCATCCATGCATACCACAACGACGGGGCCGCGGATGGCGCCCGATTGACCGATGCGATGAATGCTCGAGAGCTTGTTAAAACTGGCATAGGACTACACTTTCCATAATCGTCGGACCATAGCATAACCCGGTGTGGGAATTTTTACCACACCGGTCGCAGGCCGCCTGTATGCAAGGCCAGAATACGGCTGCCAGGCGAATAATGGCCAGCCTCGATTCGTTGGTACAGCGCCTGCAACAGCTTGCCAGTATAGACCGGCTCCAGCGGAATATTGTGCCGCTTCTGGAAACTGGCAATAAAGTCGAGCAGTCCCTGCCCGGCCCTGGCGTAGCCGCCGCCATGGTATTCCGTCTCCAGTGCCCAGCGCTCATCGGAGGGCGTGACGTCCTCGCCGCTTAGCCAGTGCCGGATATCATGGCGTAGAAAACCGGCACCTTTAAGTACTGCAAATCCGCGCGTAAAGGGCTGCGATGCAAGCTCACGACGATGGCACAGCGCCTCCAGGCCCCGGAGCAATCCGGCCAGTGTGGTGCCAGTGCCACAAGCCAGGGCAATTTCACAATGGGCAAGATCTGGTACCCGTTGTGCCAGTTCGAAGGCCATCTGCTCACAGCCCTGCACGCCCGCCGCATTGGCGCCGCCTTCCGGTATCAGGTAAAAGGGGCCGTACTGTTGTTGTAACTGAAGGAGAAAGTCCGCCTCGCTGCGGCGACGGTAATCGGCACGACTGACCGGAATCAGTTGCATGCCCTGGCTGCGGGCAAATGCCAGGGTAGAATTCAATGGCGTCACCAGCTCGCCGCGAATAACACCCAGCGTGTCAAACCCGGCGTCTGCGCCAGCAGCGGCCAGCGCATAGATGTGATTGGAATAGGCGCCGCCAAAACTGAGCAGGCGGGTCGCACCCTGCGCGCGGGCGAGTGCAAGATTGTGCTGTAATTTATACCACTTGTTGCCACCCACGACCGGGTGCGCCAGGTCAAACCGGATGACACGCAGACTGACATCGTGCGATCGCAGAAACTCGTCGTCGACAGTCTGAACGCAGATCTGGTTGCTGGTATGCATGAGGATGGCTGTGGCGCTGGTTCTGGTTCCGATTCTGGATCTGGCTCTAATGCTGGACCAGGGAAATTATGAGGCCGGAAATAAAAAAGCCCTTGCTGAACAAGGGCTTTTTGTCACATATAATGGCGGACCGGACGAGACTCGAACTCGCGACCTCCGGCGTGACAGGCCGGCATTCTAACCAACTGAACTACCGGTCCGCGGTAGCGCAACACTTTAACATCAAATGACGTCAACAACGAGCCATTTGTTGGTGGGTTGTGAGGGATTTGAACCCCCGACATTCGCCTTGTAAGGGCGACGCTCTACCAACTGAGCTAACAACCCGCTGTGTTGAGTGACGCGCATTTTACCGACTTGAGCAGGCATGTCAAACAAAAAGTTTAAGTTTTAATGACAAGCTTAAGGTGACGGGCATCTGGTGCCTCTGTACAAGTTGCAAGGCTGGGGTTAGACTTGCCGCCCTATGGAAATCTACAAAGAATTTAACTTCGAAGCAGCACATCGCCTGCCTAATGTTCCGGCCGGTCACAAGTGCGCGCGCCTGCATGGTCACTCCTTCCAGGTGACAATTGTGGTCAGCGGCCCGGTGGGTGAACATTCCGGCTGGGTGATGGATTTTGGTGATATCAAGTCAGCGTTTAAACCCGTATGGGAGCAGTTAGATCACCACTACCTGAACGAGATCGACGGACTCGACAACCCGACCAGTGAGAACATCGCACGCTGGATCTGGCAACAACTGAAACCCGGACTGCCAGAATTGTGCCGCATCGAAATTCGCGAAACCTGCACCAGTGGCTGCATCTACATCGGCGACTGAATCACCTCTGCGTAAAACGGTCTGCGTGATCAGATTGGTTAAATAGCAGCCTTCAGCGCCATAAAGTCTTTCGGTCGTCTAACGCAGTCAGCCGCAATCAGCTTGCCTTCACGCAAATACTGAATCACAAAGCCCTGTGCATCAGCTGGATCCAGACTGCCTTCCAGCACCGCTTCATCATGACCATCCGACAATCCCACTGACTGCAGCTTGATATCAAACTGATCAGACCAGAACCAGGGCGTGACCTGGTATCTGTCAGCGCCACCGCAGATATTGATGGCAGCGATGCGGGCCTGATCATTGGCATTTTGCACCGACTCCAGTCGCACCCGGCGTTGATACCGCGCATCCGGATACGAGGCGCAGTCACCGGCCGCAAAAATATGACTGTCACTGGTACGACAGTATTCGTCCACGTAAACGCCGTTCTCAATTCTCAGCCCGGCCTCCTGCGCCAGCGTGGTCTCCGGTATGACACCGATACCCACGATGACGATGTCGGCCGGGTAGTTGGCGCCGTCAGCACAATTTACCGAATCAACCACGTCCTGACCATTGATACCAATCACTTCGGCATTACAGACGATGTCGACGCCGTGCGAACGGTGCAGGTCAGTAAAATAGGTCGATACCTGCTCGCCGGTGACACGTTGCAGCACCCGCTCCGCGCGCTCCAGCACCGTCACCTTCAGGCCCAGTTGCGCCATGACAGCGGCAGCTTCCAGGCCGATGTAGCCGCCGCCAATAACCACCGCGCGCTTTTTACCCTGCAGCTGCTCCCGAATGACTTCTACATCCGCGTAACTGCGCAGGTAGCAGACACCCGCCAGACCGTCACCCAGTGGCAGCTTGATGGGGCGGGCACCGGTACATAAAGCCAGTTTGTCGTAGTTCAGGGTTTCGCCGTTGGCAAGCACAACGTGTTTCTGGTCCGGCACAATACTGGCCACGTCAGTGGCCAGGCGCAGAGCTATTTCGTTGTTGGCATACATGGCTTCCGGGCGCAGCAGAATATTGTCCAGGGTTTTGCTGCCGGCCATCACGGTTTTTGACAACGGTGGACGGTGATAAGGCAACTGCGCTTCAGCGCCCAACAAAATAATCTCACCCGTCCAGCCCTGTTTGCGCAAGTTCACTGCCAACTGGGAACCGGCATGGCTGGCGCCAATGATCAGGCACCGCTCTTCGCTGTTGCTGTCTTTGAGTTTCAGCGTGTCACTCATGAATTACTCCACTCGCCAGTCAATGGGCGTTTTGTTGTGTTCGAGTAACCAGGCATTGGCTCGGGAGAAATGCTGGTTGCCAAAAAAACCACGGTGAGCCGACAACGGTGACGGGTGGGGTGACTGCAACACCAGGTGCCGGTCGCGATCAATCATCGCGCCTTTGCGTTGTGCATAACTGCCCCACAACAGAAACACCAGATTTTGTCCGTGCTCGTTCAGCACATGGATCACCCGGTCGGTAAACACTTCCCAGCCCTTGCCCTGGTGAGACGCCGCCTGCCCGGCCGCCACTGTCAGCACCGAGTTCAGCAATAACACGCCCTGCCGTGCCCAGGCATCCAGACAGCCATGCCGGGACACCGGCAAACCCAGGTCCGCGTGTATTTCTTTGTAGATATTCTTTAATGACGGCGGTAAGGCAACACCGGGGCGGACCGAAAAACACAGACCGTGCGCCTGATCCGGACCATGATAAGGATCCTGGCCCAGAATGACGACTTTTACCTGATCAAACGGCGTACTGTTAAGTGCGTTAAAAATGTCCGCACCGGCGGGATAGATCTGTTTGCCCTGCTGCTTCTCCGCGACCAGAAACTGTCGCAGCGAATGCATATAGTTCAGGGCAAACTGATCGGCCAGTAATGCTCTCCAGGAGGCTTCCAGCTGAACGTCGCGCTGCTCACCGGACATGTCGCTGTGGCCTGTTGTGCTCATTACCGGCTGCCTGTCATTGCGGTTCTTTTACCGGACGCATATGCGGAAACAACAGCACATCCTTGATCGACGGCGCATCGGCAAACAGCATGACCAGGCGGTCAATGCCAATGCCTTCGCCAGCCGTTGGTGGCATGCCGTATTCCAGTGCCGTGATGTAGTCGGCGTCGTAATGCATGGCTTCATCGTCGCCGGCATCCTTCTGCTCGACCTGCTCCCGGAATCGCGCAGCCTGATCTTCGGCGTCATTAAGCTCGGAGAAACCGTTGGCCAGTTCGCGGCCGCCAATCATCAGTTCAAAGCGATCGGTGACGTCGGGATTATCATCATTGCGTCGCGCCAACGGCGACACTTCGGTGGGATACTCGGTAATGAACGTAGGCTGTAACAGATGATGTTCAACTTTCTCGTCAAAAATCTCCATCACGATTCGACCCACTCCCCAGCCTGCCTCGGATTTAATACCAATCGATTCGGCCAGTGCGGCAGCCGCGTCACGTGTCTCCAGTTGCTCCGGCGTCACCTCGGGGCAATACTTCAGGATCGACGCTTTCACCGGCAGGCGGGTAAATGGCTGCGCAAAATCGAGCTCCAGGCCCTGATAAGTCAGTTTTGTGGTGCCCAGCACGTCCATGGCAATGCTACGGAACATGTCTTCGGTAAAGTCCATCAGATCATGATAGTCGGCGTAGGCCTGATAAAACTCGACCATGGTGAACTCAGGGTTGTGACGGGTCGACAGGCCTTCGTTGCGGAAGTTGCGGTTGATTTCAAACACCCGCTCAAAGCCGCCGACGACCAGACGCTTGAGATAAAGCTCTGGCGCAATACGCAGATACATGGTCTGGTCGAGCGCATTGTGATGCGTGACAAAGGGTTTGGCTGTGGCGCCACCGGGGATGACCTGCATCATCGGCGTTTCCACTTCCATAAAATCATGTTTCTGGAAATAGTTGCGCATGCTGTTGACCAGTTTTGAGCGCAATTTGAATGTGCGACGCGACTCTTCATTGGCAATCAGATCCACATAACGCTGCCGGTATCGTACTTCGGTATCCGACAGACCTTTCCACTTGTCAGGCAAGGGACGCAGCGCCTTGGTCAGCAGCTGCAGCGAGGCAACATTGACAGTCAGTTCGCCTTTGCCGGTACGGAACACTTCACCGTGCACGCCGACGATATCACCCAGATCCAGGCCTTTGATCTCCTCCATCTGTTCAGGCGACAGGGCTTTGTGATTAACATACAGCTGCATGGCATCGCTGGTGTCCTGGATCACCGAGAATGGACCGCGCTGGCGCACCAGACGCCCCGCCACCACCACCTTGCGCGCAAGCTGCTCCAGCTCTTCGCGTGTGGTGTCAGCATATTCAGCGTGAATCTCGCTGGCCAGGGTGTCGCGCCGGAAGTCATTCGGGAACGCGTTGCGTTTGGCCTGAATGGCGTGCAGTTTGTTACGACGCTGGGCGATCAGTTTGTTTTCTTCCTGAGCCTGAAGGGTCGGGTCGGCGCTGGCTGCCGTTGCAGCCTGGTCGTTGCTGTTACTGGAGTTAGAGCTCATCTGATCACAATCCCATTTTTAAACTGGCTTCAATGAAGCGATCCAGGTCACCGTTGAGTACGGCGCCGGTATTGGTGTTTTCCACATTGGTACGCAGGTCTTTGATGCGCGACTGGTCCAGCACATAGGAGCGGATCTGACTGCCCCAGCCAATGTCGGCCTTGTCAGCTTCCACCGCCTGTGCCTCCTCTCTGCGTTTGAGCTCTTCCAGCTCGTACAGCTTCGCCTTCAACTGTTTGATGGCCTGGTCCTTGTTCTTGTGCTGTGAACGCTGATTCTGGCACTGCACCACGATACCGGTCGGCTCATGAGTCAGGCGAATGGCGGAATCGGTCGTGTTAACGTGCTGTCCGCCGGCGCCACTAGACCGGAATGTATCCACGCGGACCTGCGACATATCAAGATCGATTTCAATATCATCATCAATTTCCGGCGACACAAACACGGAACTGAATGAGGTATGGCGTCTGTTGCCGGAATCGTAAGGTGACTTCCTGACCAGACGGTGTACGCCGGTTTCAGTACGCAACCAGCCAAACGCATATTCACCGCCAAAATGCAGGGTTGCCCCCTTGATGCCGGCAACCTCGCCCGAGGACACATCCATGACTTCAACGTCGAAGCCTTTGTCTTCGCCCCAGCGCATGTACATACGCATCAGCATTTCAGCCCAGTCCTGTGCTTCGGTGCCACCGGAACCGGCCTGAATTTCCAGATAGGCGCCGTTGGCGTCCATCTTGCCCGAGAACATGCGGCGGAATTCCAGTGCGTTAAGCTGGGTCTCCAGCTCATTCAGCTCAGACACGACTTCTTCGTGAAGTTCAGCGTCATTCTCTTCTTTTACCAACTGCAACAACTCACGGTTATCGGCCAGACCGGTGTAAAGCCGGTCGATGGTGCCGACCACCAGTTCCAGGCTGGCCCGCTCGCGTCCGAGCGCCTGCGCCAGTTCAGGATTATCCCAGACTGTAGATTCGCCCAGCTCCAGCTCGACCTCGGTCAGCCGTTCCTTTTTGGTATCGTAGTCAAAGATACCCCCTGAGCGTATCGGTACGCTCGGTAAAGTCTTTGATCTTTTGGAGTAAAGGGCTAATTTCCATGAAATATCCTGTCAAAACGCGATAGAAAATGCGAAAAAATGCGATAAAGTGCGCGGGCAAAATCACAAGAGCGGCATTTTACACCACTCAGCCCCGCTTTTCACACGGCGATTACCGGCCCGGCCGCCTCACGCCTATACTGGCAACGCCGGATCATGCAAATACGGTACAATCAACGCCATGACAAAACCTGCAGCCAGCAAACCATCCGCCAACAGACCGCCCTCCGACATTGAGAATGCCCATATCAGCTGGCAGGAAGACGGTGCGCCCTACTCTCCGGACTACGATGATGTCTATTTTTCCCGTCAGGGCGGCATGGCGGAGACCGACCATGTCTTTCTCACGGCCAATGACCTGCAGGCGCGATGGCGGACCGCAGACCAGCATCCTGATGCCGGTGTATTCACCATAGCCGAACTGGGTTTTGGTACCGGCCTGAATTTCCTGAGCTGCTGGCGTTTGTGGCAACAGACCGCCTGTAAGCGCCTGCGACTGCATTTCATCAGTTGTGAAAAACACCCACTTAGCGTCGACGCCCTGCACCAGGCGTTGTCGCAGTGGCCTGAACTGAGTGACCTCAGTGTGCAATTGCTGTCACATTATCCCGACCACAGCGGTGGCTACCATCGCCTGCTATTGCGCGCGGGGAATAACCAATCAAACCGTGTCGTGCTGGATCTGTATTACGGTGACGCACTGACGCTGCTGCAGCAACAGTCGAGTGCGCAGGCACGCGTTGACGCCTGGTTTCTGGATGGTTTCAGCCCGGCTCACAACCCGGATTTATGGAGCGATGCCATGCTGGCCGGCATCGCTGCGTTGAGCCGACCGGGCACAACACTGAGCAGTTACAGTGTCACCGGGCGTGTGGTCAGAGCCTTGCGTGTGCTCGATTTTGACGTTGAAAAACGCCCGGGCTTTGGCGCCAAACGGCAGATGCTGTTCGCTCGCAAGGCGCAAGCGCCTGATTCACCACCCGAACCCAGCCTGACAAACAACGTGCAACATGCCGTGGTCATTGGTGCCGGTCTTGCCGGTGCCACCGTTGCCCGGGCGCTGGCCGATCGTGGTATTCGCGTCACCGTACTGGAACAACTTCCCGCTATCGCCAGGGGTGCCTCAGGTAACGCTCAGGCCATTGTACAGATGCGCTTAAACCGGCAGGCTGACACCCACTGGCAATTTCACCTGCACAGCTATCTGTTCGCACTGCGCTACTATCGGGATCTGGCCGCGATCAGTGACAATGCCATTGCCTGGCACAGTTGCGGCGTCCTGACACTGGACAGTGCCTACACAAATACCCGACATCAGGCAGGCAATGCTGCGCGCCGGCGCGAGCCGGATGCCTATGCGCATTACCCGACCCGATTGTTGCGTCGTGTCAGTGCCGGGGAAAGCAGGGAGATTTGTGGCATCGATCTGACTGAAGACGGCTACCTGCAACCGCAAGGCGGCTGGCTGAACCCGGCAGCCACCTGCCGCGTCTGTCTCGAACATCCTCTTATCACCGTTCGCCGCAATGTCCGTGTGGCCGCCATCAGCAATAACGCTGGCCGCTGGCAGTGCCTGGACGACCATCAGCAACCAATGAGCGACAGCGATGTTCTGGTCGTGGCCAACAGCTACCTGGCTCGCGAGTTCCAGCAGACTGCCACCTATCCGGTAACCGCGCTGCGCGGGCAAATTACCGAGGTAGCGGCAAGCGACGCCAGCGCAGCGCTGAAAATGGTTGTCTGTACTGAAAGATACCTGGCACCAGCGAACAGCGACGGGCTGCATTGCATCGGTGCCAGCTACGTTAAAAACAGTACTGCCACTGACTTGAGTGAGAACGAACAGGCGGAAAATCTGGAGAAGTCAGCACTGATTCGGCAGCCGGTAAACCTTGGCGCACCTGCCGGGCTTAGCGGCCGCGCCAGTGTTCGCGGCGGCTCTGGCGACTATATGCCCATTGCCGGCGTGGTACCTGATCCGGATTTGGATGGGACAGACCCTGCGCCGCTGCCCGGACTGTTTATCAGTACCGGTCATGGCTCACATGGCACGGCAAGCTGCCCGATCCTGGCCGAGCATATTGCCTGTCTGGCACTGGCAGAAGCCAGCCCACTGCCTGTAGCACTGGCCGAGTGTATTGCGCCGATGCGTTTCATTCGGCGACAACGGCGTCGTCAGCTAAAGTCGAACTGATTCAGGACTGGAAAAAACGTTTGACGACGCGCGCCAGGTACCAGGCATCATCGCTGCCGGCCAGTTCACGAATCGAATGCATGCCGTAGGTCGGCACTCCAATATCGATGGTCTCGACACCAAGGCCGGCGGCCGTGATCGGGCCAATGGTGCTGCCACAACCCATATCGCTGCGCACAACAAAGGATTGCACTGGTACTTCGCTCTGCGCGCACAGACTTTTGAACAGTGCCGTGGTACGGCTGTTGGTAGCATAGCGCTGATTGGCATTGACCTTGATAACAGGCCCCTGATTCAACAAAGGTCCGTGGTTATTGTCATGCTTGTCAGCAAAGTTGGGATGCAGGCCATGGGCATTGTCGATGGACAAAAACAGGGAGCGACGTATCATGCGCTCGACAGCTTCAGGGGCATCGCCTGCGCTCAATTGTGCACTGATACGCGCCAGCACGGAACGCAGAAACGGCCCTTGTGCGCCACAGGAGGAATTGCTGCCAACCTCTTCATGGTCATTACAGACCAGAAGCGCAAAATTCTCTGCCTGCGCACTGTCATCCGCCAATAAAGCCTGCTGTCCCACATAACAGCTCAGCAGATTATCAAGCCGCGCCGATGCAATGAAGTCTTCATGCAAACCCACCATGGCCGGTGCCTGAGTGTCATAAAAATAAAGCTCATGAGCCAGCACACTGTCCACATCATCAATGCTCTGTTGTGCGCTCAACGCATCAATAATCCAGCGATTGAAGTCAAAGTCTGCGGCCGATGCCTGTAACGCCAGTACCGGCGGCAGATCTTTCTGGGCGTTGATGGTGCGATTGCTGTTGGCTTCACGGTCCAGATGGATGGCCAGACTCGGGACAGTAGCCAGTGGTCGCTGCCAGTCCAGCAATGCAGAACCCAGCGACCCATCAGACCGGCGATATTCCACCCGCCCTGCTAGCGACAGGTCGCGATCAAACCAGGGAGCCAGCAATGCTCCGCCATAAACCTCAACGGCAAACTGTAATGCGTTACCGGTTTGCGGGCTGGCCGGCATTACTGCATTGGGTTTGAGCTTGAGACAAGGGCTGTCGGTATGCGCACCGCTCATCCGGAAACCGGATTCAGCAGGATCTCCCGATCCCAGGGTAAAGGCGATAACAGACGATCCATTACGCTGCACAAGATAGCGCCCACCAGGCTTAAGGTGCCATGTATCTTCTTCTTGCAACAACTCAAATCCGGCCGCATGCAAGGTCGACTGCATGGTTGTCACAGCGTGAAACGGTGTTGGTGACTGCTGCAGAAACTGCAGCAGTCCCTGATTAAACGAATGTTTATCCACGATAGTCCTGTACTCGGGAGATTTAGCTGATGCTTGGGGTCAACGCTTGGCTCTTAAGGGTTAGCTCTTAAGGATTGGCTCTTAAGGATTGACTTCAAGCAGCTCCACTTCAAATATCAAGGTTGAATGCGGAGGGATCGGGCCTGAACCACCGGGACCATACGCCAGCTCCGAAGGAATGAACAGGCGCCATTTGTCGCCGGGCTGCATCAGTTGCAGACCTTCAGTCCAACCCGGGATAACCTGATTCAGGACAAATTCGGCCGGCTCACCGCGTTCAATGGAGCTGTCAAAAACATCCCCATTAACAAAACTGCCTTCGTAATGTGCCAGCACTGAATCGGTAGGCTGTGGCGAGGGACCACTCTCCGGGCCGGACTCGAGAACCAGATACTGCAAGCCGGACGCTGTTGTGGTAACACCCTCTTCCTGCGCATTGGTGGCCAGGAACGCTTCGCTTTCCGCTCGCGCTGCTTCCTGCTCCGCCTCAGCGCGATCCATCAACTGCTGCTGAAAACTTGTCAGTGCCTGCATCATCTGGTCTTCGCTCAATTGCGGCTCACCAGCGACAATGTCCCTGAATCCGACAATAAAGGCATCCAGATCGATGTCGTCGGTCAGGCCCTGCATGACCAGCCCCTGTCCGATATTGACACCAATACTGTAGCTGATCTGGGTGCTTTCATCGGTCAGATCAAGCTCCTGAGCCTGCGCAGATCCAGCCAGTGCAGCCAGCGACACCGCCAGGCTCAGGCCCGTGGCACGAATAGTTTTCATAGTATTATCCTGTCTTGGTGGTAAATTCAGTTAACGGGCAGCATACTAAACCGACTGCGAGCCGATTTCCAGTGTACAGATTGCCGGCCAGCCCGTATGCTTTCAGTCCTCAACTACCCATTCAGTCACGGATTACCACGGCCATGGACGTACAAAACGCCTTAATCTCACCTGTCACAGCGACTGCCGCAGAGGCAGCGGGCCAATCCATCCAGACGCCCATCCAGACGGCCACCCGAACGGCCACACAACCACACGCAAAATTTCGGGTGCTGGCGCTAATCATGCTGGTATTGTGCGCGCTATTGCTGGCCAACTGCTCGCGTAAGTTCTCGGTCAGCGTTAACCAGAATGTGCTGTACGATCCGCGTCCTGGCCACGCTGTTACTGTCACCGACGCCGGTCTGCAAAGCTGTGTAAATGTCGCCATGCGTGACGGTAGCCTCGACAACGCCGACGATGTGCAGATACTTGCCTGTCCGGCGCTGGAGATTGAATCACTGGGCGGCATAACCCAGTTGCAGAACCTGCGTTATCTGGACCTGGCCGGCAATCAACTGGAACATCTGGACGAGTTGCGCCGGTTGAACCGCTTAAGTTCGGTCAATGCGCCCAACAACGCCCTGACCGATATTTCCGGCCTGCTGTCCATTGCTTCTCTTACCAGTGCCGTACTGACCGGCAACACCGGCATACCCTGCGATCAGCTGGATACACTGGCGCAGAAACTGGGTCAGAACCTGCTCCGCCCCGCCAGCTGTGTTGAATAGCAGGCGCATCAGCCCGGGCAGGGGCAACAATCTGCAGCTTGTCGGCAACAGGTTACCGGAATCAAACAGTGGCTGGCGCAGCGCTGGCAGGCACACCACTGTGGAAACGAAATTCATCATCCTCTGATTCGATCAGGTCTTTTTCCACTCTCAGAAAATACTGCACACGAGGCTGGATATCCTCGTCAGTGTATTGCGCTGCCAATGCCAGGTAATCCTTGTAGTGACGTGCCTCAGAGCGCAACAGACTGACATAGAACTTAGCCAGTTTGTCGTCAAGCAACGGTGCCAGGGTGGCAAAGCGTTCGCAGGATCGGGCTTCAACAATGGCGCCGACGATGAGACTGTCGGTCAGCGCTTCTTCGCGCTTGTCAGTGCGCATGTGTTCGCGCAGACCGGCCGCGTACCGCGAAGGACCAATGCGCTGATAACTGATGCCGCGCTCGGCCATCAAACCTACGACCTGTTCAAAGTGCAACAGTTCCTCGCGCGCCAGCTGTGACATTTTGGTCAGCAGATCGGTGTGCGCGACATGACGGTACATCAACCCCATGGCATTGGATGCTGCCTTTTTTTCACAGTTGGCATGATCGATCAATAACAATGGTTGATTCTGCAGTGCCCAGTCGAGCCAGGCAACGGGCGTGGGGCAAAGCAGGAAAGCCTGTAGTTCCCTGCTCAGCTCAGTGGTGTCTTGTCGCTCATTCAGCGCGTTCATCGCCATCATCCTCGTTATCATTTTCCAGGGCGCGCTCCAGTCGCGCCGCATCCTGCTGCTTGGTTGCCCGGGCACCCAGTGCTTTCAGGTGCTCGGTGCGACTGATCAGATTGCCCTTGCCGCTTTGCAGTTTATTCATGGCCGCGTCATAACTACGCTGGCTGGCGTCCAGCTTTCGGCCCAGGTCGTCCATGTCGGCAACAAAACCGACAAACTTGTCGTATAGCGCACCGGCGCGGCGGGCAATGTCCTGAGCATTCCGGCTCTGCTGCTCGTAGCGCCAGATATTCTGTATGGTACGCAAGGTGGCCAGCAGGGTTGATGGCCCCACCAGGACAATATTGCGCTCAAACGCCATATTGAACAGCGCCGGCTCATGCTGCAGCGCCTGCGAGAAAGCCGGTTCAATCGGTACAAACAACAGCACAAAATCCAGCGAATTCACCTGTGGCAGGTTCTGGTACTGTTTCTCACTGAGCTGACGTACATGGTTTTTCATGGACGCGACGTGCTGTCGCAAATACTCTGCCTGCTCGTCAGCATCGTCCGACGAGCAATAACGTTCATAGGCCGTCAATGACACCTTGGCATCGATAATTACCTGTCGGTTGTCCGGCAGATACACCACGACATCCGGCTGGCTGCGTCGGACATTGCCGGCGGCCGTGTGGTCACCCGGCACTGCATCAAGGCTGCGCTGGGTTTCGTATTGCTGACCTTCGATAAGTCCGGAGGCTTCCAGTATCGAGCTGAGAATGAATTCGCCCCAAGTGCCCTGGGTTTTGTTTTCACCTTTCATGGCGCGGGTGAGATTGAGCGCGTCTTCGCTGATGCGTGCGTTGAGTACTTGCAGATTCCTGATTTCTTTTTCCAGCGAAAACCGTTCTCTGGCTTCCCGGTTATAGCTCTCTTCCACCTTTTTTTCGAAGCGGGTGATTTTATCCTGTAGTGGAGACAGGATATCACCCAGGCGCTGGCGGCTGGTTTCGGAGAAGCGGCGGGTTTTTTCGTCCAGGACGTCACTGGCGAGCACACGAAACTGATCGCGTAACTCTTCACGCGCCTGCGTCAGCACTGTCAGTTTTTCCTGGGTCTGGGCTTTTTCCTGTTGCAGCAGGGTTTGCAGTTCCACGATACGGTCGCGGTAGCGCATGCGCAGGGCGAGACCCGTGATCAGCGCCCCCAGCAGCAGTGCTACCGCAACCATGCCGAGGGCGAGAACCAGCGACACTGATTCTGTCATGGACACCGTCAGATAAGATTATCGTTAATGGTGCGTATCAACAGGTCCTGCTGGTACGGCGCAGGCTGCCCGGATGCAGGCTCTGCCTGTACCGTGATGATCTCCCCTGCTTCTTCCACGATGATATCGAAGTTGATCACTTCTTCGTCACCGCCGCGACCAAACAGGCGACCAAAGAAACCAGGCTCGTCTTCATCTTCTGCACCCGAAAACGCGACATTAAAACGCAGCGCATCACGGTCGGAGTCCAGCACCTCAATGTTGGCGTTGTTGATGGCCTGGTTCAACTGACTCCACGCACGATCAATGTCCAGGTCCAGCTCCAGCCGCGTGTCTCCGGCGCTTGCCGAGATCACGCGTGCCTTGCCCTGAGCTTCGATACTGCCCGCCAGCATGGAGACTGACGATGCCCGGTACAGGTCGGTACGGTCGGCCAGGTATAACGAGATGGACGCCAGAATGGTGTTTTCCCGCTCCTGACTATCCGATTCTTCGGGAAACTGCGCGGGCTCATCGGGAGCGCTTTCACCGTTGTCACTGACATGGCGAACATAGATTTCCGAATTGCCTGCATGCAGGCCCGGTTCTACCCACACCTGATACTTATGCCGCAGGTCGGTATCTGGCTGCGGTAACCAGACTGTTTCCAGCACACCTGTTTCAGCGCTCTCCATGCTCAGGGCAATTTCTTCTGTCGACCAGTAATCGCGTAATCGGGGCCATACCTGACCACTGGTAGCACCGATCACGATCCATGCACGTTCGCCGAAGCGCTGCACCACAACCCCTTCACGCACGCGCGCATCAATGGGTTTGGGCGCCGGCGGCACGATGTAAACGTCGCGGTCGCCAGGCGTTATTTCGGGAATGTAATAAAGTTCGTCAATTGTGTAGCTGTCCAGTTCCGGCGGAATCTCCATGGTCGGGGTTATTTCCGCCTGCAGGTACTCACCCTGCCGGTCACGCAACCAGCCATCCTCACCCCCTACGCCAAGCCAGGAGCAGGCACTGACACTGGTCGCCGCAGCCAGCAGGGCCAGGGTACGTAACAATCGGGCTTTATTTAGGGGGGTGCTCACTGACAACATGTATTTTTAACCTGTGACGAATTAATCAAGTCCGGCGTGCCGGATCGCTTCACGGACCGGAATTCGATACGCGCTATTCAAAGGCACCAGGGGCAGACGGATACCGCTCTGGATGTAACCCAGCTCCATCAGGGCCCATTTGACAGGTACCGGGTTGGATTCCAGAAACAGGGCGTTATGCAAACCGGCCAGTCTGGCATTCAATAAACTGGCTTTTTCGCTTTCACCTGCCAGTGCCAGGCGACACATTTCATGCATCTGCGCCGGCGCCACATTGGCAGTGACGGATATATTGCCATTGGCACCCATCAGAATCAGGTCCATGGCAGTGGCATCATCACCGCTGTAAATTGCGATACGTTCGGCACAAAGGCTGATGACATGTTTACCACGATCAAGATCGCCGGTCGCTTCCTTGATACCAACAATATTGGTCAGATCAGCGAGCCGGTCTACCGTCTCAGGCAGCAGGTCACAACCGGTGCGCGAGGGTACATTGTAAAGAATCTGCGGAATATCGACGCTTTCGGCAATGGTTTTAAAGTGCTGGTACAGGCCTTCCTGGCTGGGTTTGTTGTAATACGGCGTCACCAGCAGGCACGCATCCGCGCCGTGGTCTTTGGCCGACTGTGTGTAATAGATCGCTTCCCGGGTCGAATTGGAGCCGGTGCCAGCAATGACCGGTATCCGGCCATTGATGGTTTTGACACAACGGGCAACAACCGCCGTGTGTTCGTCCATGTCCAGCGTCGGCGATTCGCCGGTTGTCCCTACCACCACGACCGCATCGGTGCCACTTTCAATATGCCACTCCAGCAACCGGTCGAAAGCCGGGTAATCAATATCGCCATTGGGCAACATGGGTGTAACGATGGCAACAATACTGCCCTGAATCATGCAAACCTCGACTTAAATCCATAGTATTCGACTTGAAACGACAAAAAGCAGCTGCACACACCGTCTCAGGCTGCTGACTCTACCACAGCGCGCGGTCCGGGAAAAACCAGACTGCCACGCCGGACACCTGATCAGGGCCCGCCCACGTCCTGATGCGTTGGCCAGGCATTGATGATTGCCTTGATCAGTGTCGCCAGCGGGATGGCAAAAAACACACCTGCCAGCCCCCACAAGCCGCCGAACACCAGGACCGCTGCGATGATGGCAACCGGGTGCAAATTCACGGTTTCAGAAAAGATGATGGGCACCAGAACATTGGCGTCCAGCAGCTGGATGACGGTATACAGCGCCATGATGGTGACAAATTCACTGCCCATGCCCCACTGCGCATAGGAAACAGCGGCTACCGGAACGGCAACAACGGCAACCCCGATAAAGGGAATGATCACCGACAGACCCACCAGAATAGACAACAGCAGGGAGTAATTAATTCCCATCAACATGAATGCGATGTAACTGACAAACCCCAGTATCACGATCTCCAGCGCCTTACCACGTACATAGTTGGCCACCTGCAGATCCATTTCCTGCCAGATTTTGCGCATCAAGGGTCGGTGCCGGGGAAGCAGCCCGGCGACCCAGTTAACCAGTACCACTTTGTCTTTCATCATGAAAAAAACCAGCACTGGCACCAGAATGATAAACACCAGCCAGTAGAAGATATTGGGAATACTGGCAATGGAGTAAGACACCACATACTGCCCGAACAGGGCCAGTTCGCCGCGCAGACCCCGGATAAACTCCTGGATCTGCAGCTCTGTCACCAGATTGGGATAACTCTCCGGCAACAATAGCAGTAAGGACTGGCCTTCACTGATCAGACGCGGCAGCTCATTGACCAGCAGCGCGGCCTGACGCCAGGCCTGCGGCAGCAGCAACAGCAGCACAGCAGTAAACGTGCTGATAAACAGCGCATACACAATGACTACAGCCAGCAGATAACTCAGGCCCAGTCGCTGTAGCGTGCCAACGAGTCCCTGCAGCAGGTAGGCCAGGATCAGCGCAGCGATCAATGGCGCGATAATAGAGCCGATGGTCAGCAGCACAACAAGCGCCGTCAGCAGTATCAGGGTAAAAATGACGGACTCTTCGTCATGAAAATAGCGATCAAGAAAGCCTCTGAAAAAATTGCGCATGGTTAACTCAGCCCTTCCGGATCCAATAACTGTAAGTATCAGCGTTTTTTTCAAAATCCAGAATCTGGTGGCGACTCTGCTGTACAAAAGCATAAAAGTCGCGTTCAGAACCCGGGTCTGTTGCCACAACCTTCAATACCTGCGCGGGCGCCAGCGCGTTCAGCGCCAACTTGGCTTTTAACAATGGCATCGGGCAATGCAGCCCGGTGACATCCAATTCCTGATCAGCATGTATTTCCATAGCCGATTATTTTATCAAGCAATGGGAAGCCCTGCATAGCACTGTCTTGCTGGCGCGACCGCCTGCCACGAGGAAGGCTGGCCGGGGAATTATTTGTGTTATTATCGGTCTATTGACTCAAGCTTGTCGTCTAACTGAGCAACCGGTTTTATTATGGGTAAATTTCGTCGAATCACCTCTGTAGCAACCAGTATCATGCTGCTTTGCACCTCAGTGCCGGGCCTGGGCCAATCCCAGCTGCCATCACTGGGAGACCGCATTTCCGGTATCTATTCTCTGGACGAAGAATACAAGATGGGGCGTGAGTTCCTGCGCTCGGTGCGCCGCAGCGCCCCCATGATCACCGACCCGTTGCTCAACGACTATCTGGTCAATTTCACCCACGATCTGGCAGTGCACAGTGACCTGCAGGATTACCGGCTGGCCTTTGTCATCATTGACAGCCCGGCGCTCAATGCATTTGCCGCACCCGGCGGCATCATCGGCGTCAACGGTGGTCTGTTTCTGAACTCGCACACGGAAGGCGAATTTGCCTCCGTTATCGCTCACGAGCTGGCACACGTCAGTCAGCGGCATTTTGCCCGCAGCGTGGAAGATGCGCAGCGTCGGCGCATTCCAGAGCTGGCGACACTGCTGGCCAGTGTCGTCCTGATGGGCGCTGGCAGCAGCGCCGGCCCCGCCGCCGTGATGGCAGCACAGGGGCGCGCCATAGAAAACCAGCTGCGCTTCTCCCGGCAGAACGAAGCAGAAGCCGACCGTCTGGGACTGCGCACGCTTTATGGCGCCGGTTACAATCCGGATGACATGGCCAGCCTGTTCGAGCGCCTGGTGGCAATGTCTCGCTACTCATCGCGCCCCCCCGAGTTCCTGCTCAGTCACCCGGTGACTGAATCGCGGGTTGCGGACGCCCGCAGTCGCGCCAATCAGTATCCCGACCGGGCATCTCCCCCGGACCTTGAGTATCAGTTGATGCGTGCCCGCGTTCAGGTACATTACGAGCCCAATAAGAACAATGCCATCACCGATTTTAATCAGCGCTTGCAGGAGAACCTGGACGGCGGTAACACTGACGGGCTGCGTTACGGGCTGGCCATGGCCTACTTTGAGAATAAACAGCATGACCGGGCGCTGGAGTTGATCGAACAGCTACTGGCGAGCGAGCCCAACCGCATTACCTATGTTGCCAGCAAGGCCGAAATTCTGGTTGATGCGGGCCGACCGCAAGAGGCTTTGCCGTTTATTGAGCACCACTTGCGCATTAATCCAGCCAATCACCCACTGACCATGGCCAAAGCCAGCGCTCTGATCGAACAGCGTGATTACGCGGCCGCAGTCAAGGTTCTGGAAGCTCACTCTCAGCGTCGGCCAGACGATCACAATCTATGGTACATGATTGCTGAGACCCAGGGTCAGGCCGGCGACATCAGTAAAGTGCATCAGGCCCGGGCTGAATATTTTATTCTGGTCGGCGATTTCCGCAGTGCACGTGAACAGTTGCGCTACGCCCTGCGAATCGAGAACGACCGTGAAGAGAATATTCCGCTGATATCAAGCCTGCGTCAGCGCATCACCGATGTTGAAGCGCTGCAGCGAGAACAGCAAAGCTGATCACGCTCGCCTGATACTGTGCCGGTTCAGGCTTTACCTTTGACCGCGAGCTGACGCTCGCGTGAGAAATCCAGCATGCGCTGCAATGGCACCATGGCTTGTGCGGCGAGGTCACGCTCTACCTGTATCCGGTTGCTGCCATCACGCAGCGATTCATACAGGGCCTGAAGGGAATTCATACCCATCCATGGACAACTGGCACAACTGCGACAGCTGGCGTCATTGCCTGCAGTTGGCGCCACGATCAGTGTCTTGTCTGGCGCCTGTTGCTGCATTTTGTAAAAAATACCCTGGTCGGTCGCGACAATAAAGGTCTTGTCCGGTAGTTCCACGGCCGCGTTTATCAGCTGACTGGTGGAACCAATGACATCAGCCATGGCCAGCACTGACGCTGGTGACTCTGGATGCGCGAGTACCTTTGCGTCCGGATACAGCGTCTTCATATCCATCAGGCCTTTGGCCTTGAACTCTTCGTGCACAATGCAGGCGGCATCCCACAAAATCATGTCGGCGCCGGTTTTGTGCTGAATGTAGTGCCCCAGGTGACGGTCAGGAGCCCACAGGATTTTTTTACCCTGATCCTGCAGGTGCTCAATGACGTCCAGTGCGATGCTGGAGGTGACCACCCAGTCTGCCCGGGCTTTGACAGCAGCCGATGTGTTGGCATAAACCACAACCACACGATCAGGGTGCTGGTCACAGAACGCCGAAAATTCATCGATGGGGCAGGCAATATCCAGCGAGCATGTCGCCTCGGTGGTTGGCATCAGCACGGTTTTATCCGGGCTCAGAATGGAGGCGGTTTCACCCATGAAGCGCACACCCGCCACCATCAGCACGTCGGCATCGCAGTCACGGCCGAATCGCGCCATTTCCAGTGAATCCGCTACAATACCGTTGGTTTCCTCGGCCAGTGCCTGAATCGCCGGATCGGTATAGTAATGCGCAACCAGCGTTGCCTTGCGCTCTTTGAGCAGGCCCTTGATGGCGTCACGATAGACTTGATCCTGAGCCTGGTCACGCTCCGGCTTTTGCGGAACTGCGGCAATGTATTCACGCACGCGCAAGGTGTCGGCGGCCAGTCGGTTGTCCTGTGCAGATGATTGAGTCATATCGGTGTCATATCGGTGTCATGAAGAATACGGATGATACCATAGCTAACCAGTAGACCTTGTAGCGAGGGGATTTCTTCAGAATCGATATCAATCACAATAATGGTGGGGCGTGATGGATTCGAACCATCGACCAATTGGTTAAAAGCCAACTGCTCTACCGCTGAGCTAACGCCCCCCGAGGGGAAATCTCTCCGGGACCATCGCCCTGCAAAAGAGAGTGCGCATCATACTACGCAACAGAAAAAACTCAAGTATTTTTGTCAAAAAACCGCAATTCTACTGCCCGACAGCTCTGTTGCCGGACATCTCCGGCTACCGCGAGACATAACTGGTAGGGTCCGCTATACCCGCATCATCAAAGCCTTTGCGACGCAATCGACAACTGTCACAGCGACCGCAGGCGCGCCCTTTTGAGTCAGCCTGATAACAGGAGACAGTCAATCCATAATTGACACCGAGTTCGTGCCCCATGGCGATAATCTGGGCTTTGCCAAGGTCTATCAGTGGGGTTTTGATACGGATGGGTCGCCCCTCAACACCAATTCGGGTGGCCAGATTGGCCATCTGTTCGAACGCCAGAATAAACTCGGGGCGGCAGTCAGGGTATCCGGAATAGTCCAGCGCATTGACGCCAATAAAAATCGAATCAGCTTCCAGCACCTCTGCCCACGCCAGCGCATAAGACAGAAAGACGGTATTGCGGGCAGGTACGTAAGTCACCGGAATCTGATCCGGCACGACACCCGACTCAGGCATTGCCACCGAGGCATCGGTCAGCGCCGACCCACCCAATTGACCAATACCCAGCGGGATCACCTGGTGCTGACGCACAGAAAAAGCAGACGCCAGTCGCATGGCCGCATCCAGCTCACTGCTGGCCCGCTGACCATAATTGAAACTCAACGCGTAACAGTCGTAGCCCTCAGCGCGAGCGATGGCCAGACAGGTGGCAGAATCCAGCCCTCCCGACACCAGAATGACTGCTTTTTTTGTATTATTGCCACCGTTATCCGGATTCGACTCTTTCACCACGCTACCTTACTTGAGCTCTGAAAATTTCCCGGGGTTCTACCGCTAAAGCATACCGCGATAATTGCCTGGCGTCAGTGGCCTGGCGCATCACCCCAGATTATTTTATGCAACTGTACCTGCATCCGCACCGGCAAGCGGTCGGCCAATACCCACGCCGCCAGATCACGATAGGCTAGCTGTTCAAATGACGGAGACAACAGGATCTCCTGCACCCGACTGCCTAGATCATACTGATCTATTTTGGCTTTGCTCCATTCATAATCGCGGCGATCACAAATGACAAATTTGACCTCGTCAACACGCTTCAGTCGTCCGATATTACTTTCCAGATTTCGATCACATTCGCCGGAACCAGGCGTCTTGAGATCCATGACCACCGTCACACGCGGATCCACTTCCGCAATATCCATCGCGCCACTGGTTTCCAGGGAGACTCTAAGGCCCCGATCACAAAGATCGCGCAAAAGCGCCAGGCAGCCGGGCTGCGCCAGCGGCTCGCCACCGGTAACGGTGATATAACGTGCGCCGGTTGCCTCGACCTGAGCAAGAATGTCAGTCAGCGGCATCACGGTGCCATCGTGAAAGGCATACTCGGTGTCACAATAACCGCAGCGCAGCGGGCAACCCGTCAGGCGCACAAACGTTGTTGGCAGACCCACCGTGCTGCTTTCGCCTTGCAGGGAAAAAAAGATTTCGTTTATACGTAAACTGAGAGGTTTGTTCATGAACTCGACTTGGTGAGATAAGCGACGAACCCGACCAGCAGGTTATTGAAAAACTATCTGCGTTGCAATTGCTGCCTCGAATACGTTTTTCAACAGACTGCTAGTTCAGGGATCTCATGTAGATATCGGCCAGGTTGGCTGCGGATGTATTGGGAAAGCGTGCTCGCACATCCTGCAATAATTGCCGTGCTCGGGCATTGTCACCCAGACGGTGATAGACCGTGCCCAGTGAATACATGGCATCTTCAATTTTTCGACCATCAGGATACTGTTCCAGAATGGTTTCAAAGGCGACCCGTGCCTCGTTAAACATGGACAGATTGACGTATGCCTGTCCCTGCCAGTAATAGGCATTGGTGACAAAACGGCCGTCCGGGTATTGCGCCAGGTACTGATCAAATTGCTGAACAGAGCGCTGATAGGCTTCCTGTTGCAGCAATGAATCCAGCGCCAGTTCGTAAAGTTGTTGCTCGGTGAGCATGCCTGTTGCAGCCGGCGTTGACGCATTGTTGTTGACTGACTGGTTGCTCGCCAGAGACTGACTGCCAGTCTGCGCTGTTGTCGCCGACATCGGGGCCGAAGAAGCCGGTGAGTTGGCAGACGCGTTGACAGTAGAGGCTGGATTGGACGAAGTAGCAGTCGACGTGGTGGCGGTTGACGATGCGCCGGTGTTTGCCGTCGCTGTTGCCGGCGTTGCGCTGGTGCCGGCATTGCTGCCCACACCCGCCGCAGATCCGGCACCACGCGCCGCTTCCAGATCCTCATACAACGCACTGATGCGTGCATCCAGATCCGTGTAACGATCAAGCGAATCCTGTTGCAGGCGCCTTATTTCATAACCATGCTCTTCAACCATGCCACGAAGGGTCTGCATTTCAGTACGGAGATCCCGGAACTGATCCAGCAGCAACATCAGGGCATCATTATTCGAAGAACCGGCCTGCGCGAAAACGCTCGTGTTAAACACGAGCGCCGTCACACTGCCTGCAACTACTGCCAGGAAACGCTTCATCCTTTATCAGCCCGCCGGTCGGATTTCAACGCGACGATTTTGCTGATACGCAGAGTCTGTCTGACCGCGAACAGCTGGCTGCTCTTCACCGTAGCTGACGGTTTCCAGCTGGCTGCGTGATGCACCGTTAACAATCAGGAAATCGCGGATGCTGTTAGCACGACGCTCGCCCAACGCCAGGTTGTATTCGCGTGTGCCGCGCTCGTCAGCATGGCCTTCCAGACGAACACGACGGTTCGGGTTGGATGCCAGGTTACGGGCGTGAACAATCAGTGTTTCGCGGTCTGAGGGCTGGAATTCGGCCACATCAAAGTCGAAATAGAACACAGTCGTGTTCAGAGCTGCCTGATCCTGACGCTCGCGCTCCATGCGCTCACGCTCCAGACGCTGCTGCTCGGCGCGGGCTGCGGCTGCTGCTGCATCAGCGGCGGCGGTATCATTGGTTTCCATTGGCATTTCTTCTGTGTCGCTGGTTGAGCTACACGCTGCCAGACCGGCAATTGTCAGTGCCAGTGCCGCTGTTTTAAACATACTATTAAATTGCATACCCACAATTAGCGTCCTCCAAAAGACAAGCTATTTACATGAAATTCTTTGATGCCCAATACTACAATAATTTCTTTACCAACAATACCTTAATTCAGGTACGGAGACCACGAAGGCTCCCATACATCGCCCTGCGGAGATGGTAAACGGAACTTTGCACGTCCGTCAACGGAAACAGCGTCAAGCACGCCGCGGCCGTTGTAGGTTGTGCCGTACATAATCATACGGCCGTTTGGAGCCACGCTGGGTGATTCATCCAGTGCTGTGTCCGTGAGCGTAATGACCCGGCCGGTCTCCATGTTGAGAACGGCAATACTGTAAGTATTGTCCTGGCGGGTTTCGCGACGAACATGGACCATATTCACCCCATCGGGCATAAACTGGGCCTTGGCACAATAAAAACAATCAAAGGTCAACCGCTCAGGGAAGCCTCCGCTCAAGTCAGCCTGATAGATCTGGGGCTGACCGGTTCGATCTGATGTAAACAATACATACTGGCTGTCCAGTGTCCACGCTGGTTCGGTTTCCGCGCGCGGATGGTCGGTTATCTGCGTCAGCTGATCGGTGGCCAGATCCAGCACATACACATCCGGACTGCCGTCCTTTGACAACACCATGGCCAGTTTGCGGCCATCAGGCGACCATACCGGCGAACTGTTAATGCCGGAAAAGTTCGACACCTGACGACGCTGACCGGTGGCCAGATCCTGTATATAGATGCGAGGCAAATCCGTCTCGAAAGACACATAGGCAATCTGACTACCATCCGGTGACCACGCCGGAGACATGATCGGCTCACTCGACTCCAGCAGAATCTGGGCGCGACGACCATCATAATCCGCGTAATGCAGGCGATAGGTCATGTCGCCAATATTGCCTTCAGCCGAGACGTACATGATCTTGGTGGCAAATGCCCCGCGCCGGCCGGTAATTTCCCGGTACACCACATCGCTGATCTCATGCGCGATATCCCGTAACTGGCTGACACTGCCAGTGAGGACTTCACCCAGTACCTTGCGCTCGCGGTTGATATCAAAAAATTCCCACTGCACCTGCACCATCTGACCACCGGGTACCCGGCTGATCTTGCCCACAACCAGATACTGCTGCGCCAGAATTCGCCAGTCCCGGTAATGCACTTCGCGCTCTTCGCTTGGCATGCTGAGCATATTGGCGCGTGACAGCGCTCTGAACTCGCCCACCTGCTCCAGGTTGCTGGCAATAATCTGTGCCACATCTTCTTCCAGAGCGACCCCGCCTTCCCAGGCAAACGGAACGATCGCGACCGGAATCGGGTTATCAACACCGCGCGTGATTTCAATATTCAGTTCAGCAGCGCGAATACTCGCCGAAAAGGCAAATACCAGCACCAGTACCAGCAGGCTGCGTAGCTTCAATTTAATAAATCCTCCGGTCTGAATGTTAACAACAGTGAACGAAAATTGCGTTCAAACATTCGCGGCGGCATGCCCTGCAGTTCAGTAAACCGGCCCACAGCCCGCACCGCATTTTCTGCCGCGCGGTCAAAGGCGGCATCACCGCTCGACCTGACAATTTCCACATCCACCACATCGCCCGTGGGAACCAAACGAATCCTCACCACGGCTGTCATATCGTTTCTTGCACTTGGCGGACGTGACCAGTTGCGTTGCACCAGGTCGTGTATCACCGCCGTATACGCCATCGTTATTTCTGCTTCCGTTTCAGCTGCTTCACCCGCTGCGGCGGCAGCGGCCTGCGCCTGTTCTTCCTGCTGACGCTGACGTTCTGCCTCTTGTTGTCGCTGCTGCTCCAGCCGTTCCTGTTCAAGTCTTTCCTGTTCCCGTCTTTCCTGCTCCAGTCGCCGCGCCTCTTCTTCGCGACGCTGCTGCTCCTGGCGTTCACGTTCCTGGCGCAGTTGCGTTTGCCGAGCCTGTTCCTGTTGCAGTTGCTCTTGTCTGGCCTGCTCCTGCTGTTCCCGTTCCCGCTGCTCGCGCTGTTGCTGTTCGCGCTGCTGTTGTGCCCGCTCTTGCTGCTCACGCTCACGTTGCTGCTGCAGTGACTGTTGCTGCTGACGCTCGTTGCGCGCCTGCGGATTTTCCGACACCAGCAATGCCTTGACTGATGGCGGACGAATGACATCCAGCACTTCAGACTCTGCCTGCTGAAACAATAACAGCGTTCCCAGCACGACACCGTGAAGCAGTACGGCAAGAAACACTGATATCGGATAACCGTTAAACGCAGTCACAACAATTATTCCAGTGGCTTGGTAACCAGGTTCGGACTTTCAACACCAGCCACCCGCAACGCTTCCATCAGGCTGATAAACGGACCGTAACTGGCACTGGCATCGCCTTCAACAAATATCTGGATAGTCGGGTTGGCCTCAACAATGGACGCCACCTGCTGGCCAATGGTCGCCAGCGTCACCGGTGTCTGCTCATCCTGTTCGGTCACACCCAGGCTGATAAAAAACTCATTGTCCGAGGTCAATTCGATGACCAGCGTCTCGGCGTTTTCATCCATATCCATGGGTTCGGAATCAACCTGTGGCAGATCAACACGCAGCCCCTGGGTCAGCAGGGGCGCAGTCACCATAAAAACGATCAACAACACCAGCATCACGTCAATGTAGGGAACCACATTGATATCTGACATCGGTCTGCGTCGTTTTCTGACTATTTCCATCGTATTCGCTACCGTTACAAAACCCGGGACAGGGTCAGATTACTTTGGTGGACTCTGCACGCTGGCAACCTGGCGGTGCAGAATGCCGGCGAACTCTTCAGTAAACGTAATATAGTTCTGCGCAATCATGTCGACGCGACTGGAGTACCGGTTGTAGGACACAACCGCAGGAATCGCAGCAAACAGTCCCATTGCGGTCGCAATCAGCGCCTCCGCAATACCGGGCGCAACAACCTGCAACGTGGCCTGATTCTGTTCAGCAAGGCCGATAAACGAATTCATGATGCCGATGACGGTACCAAACAGGCCGATGTATGGCGTGACCGAACCCACGGTTGCCAGAAACGGCAGATTTTTTTCCAGTTTCTCTTCTTCACGCGAGTAAGCCACCCGCATGGCGCGCTGCGCCCCCGCCATGACACCCTCGGCGCTGACGCCGCCCTGCTGCCGCAGACGCATGAATTCCTTGAAACCGGCACGAAAAATATTTTCCATGCCACCGGTGGGCTGGTTTTCCTTTTGCTGGTTGCTGCCTTCGCGATACAGCTGACTCAGATCCATTCCCGACCAGAAGCGTTTCTCAAAGCTGTACATACCTTGATCGGCACTGCTCAATACCAGCCAGCGCTGAATGATCATGACCCAGGAGATAACAGAGGCTACCAATAGAATCAGCATGACCAGTTGAACAGGGATCGTTGCTTCCAGTATCAGCGACCAGACACTTATCGAGCTTTCCACCAGGCACTCCCTTATCTGATTAAGTCCGAGCTTGCAAAGACAGAGTTAAAAACAGGCGGCATTATAAGTCAAATTAACCACTTAAAATACAGGGGCGAATGTCTAAAGGCTGATAAAATATGGCCAAATCATGATGAATTGTCAGTATTGTGACCGGAACGTCACTTTGAAGGCCTTTCCAGCGCCTGCCGGGAAAACGCAGAAGGAATATTGAGCACACATACACACGCCAGAAGCCGCACCAGCCTGATGTCAGGACTGCACCGGCGCCGGCAGACCCAGCTGCAGATAGGCATGCGGCGTGACCATTCGACCACGGGCGGTACGCATCATGTAACCCTGCTGAATCAGGTAGGGTTCAAGCACATCCTCAATGGTATCGCGCTCTTCGCTGATGGCCGCCGCCAGACTGTCGACCCCGACCGGGCCACCACCAAATTTCTCGATCATGGTCAGCAGCAGGCGCCGGTCCATGTGATCAAAGCCATTATTGTCGATACTGAGCATATCAAGCGCCTGACCAGCGATCTCGCTGCTGATCTCGCCGGCGTGTTTTACCTCACTGAAATCGCGCACCCGGCGCAACAGGCGATTGGCGATACGTGGCGTGCCACGGGAACGACGGGCAATCTCAAAGGCACCGGACTCATCAATTTGACAGCCCAGAATGCGGGCAGACCGGGCAACAATTTCGGTCAGCTGCGGATGCGTATAGAATTCCAGACGCTGGATGATGCCAAAACGGTCGCGCAACGGTGAGGTCAGCAGGCCGGCACGCGTGGTGGCGCCGACCAGCGTAAATGCGGGCAATTCAAGCTTGATTGAGCGAGCAGCCGGCCCTTCACCGATCATGATATCGAGCTGGTAATCTTCCATTGCCGGGTACAAAATTTCTTCGATTGCCGGACTCAGGCGGTGAATTTCATCAATAAAGAGGACATCTCCCTCTTCCAGATTGGTCAACAGCGCAGCCAGATCACCCGCCTTTTCCAGTACCGGGCCGGAGGTGGTCTTGATGGCCACATCCAGCTCATTGGCAATGATATTGGCCAGCGTGGTCTTGCCCAGACCGGGCGGCCCGAAAATCAGCGTATGGTCCAGCGGCTCGTTGCGATTGCGGGCAGCGCTGATAAAGATATCCATCTGTGTTTTAACGTCGTCCTGACCAATATAATCCGCCAGTACCAACGGTCGGATGGCCCGATCAACGGACTGCTCTTGTGGTGCCAACGCGGGTGATATCAGGCGGTCATTGTCAGTTGTCATCGTTGTCACACCATCCCTTTCAGCGCCAGCCGGATAATTTCTTCACTGCGCTCGATCTCCGGATTGTCCTTCAGCGTGCGAACAATCATGCGAGCCGCCTCTGCCGGTTTATAACCCAGTGCAATCAGCGCGGTTTCCGCATCCTCACTGACCGCGCTGGCGCCGCCCAACGGTGGCGGTGAACCCGGCGGCTGATTGCCATCGGCGGGTGCCTGCCAGTCCTTGAGTCGATCACGCATTTCCAGCATCAGACGCTCGGCGGTCTTTTTACCAATGCCGGGGATTCGGGTCAGCGCCGACTCGTCGTCCTGCCGCACCAGACGGACAAATTCATCCGCAGTCACGCCCGACAGGATGGCCAGCGCCACTTTCGGACCCACACCACTGACCTTGATCAATGCCCGAAACAGGGATCGCTCCTGCTGCCCGTAAAAACCAAACAACAGGTGCGCATCCTCACGCACAACCAGGTGAGTATGAAGCAGCACTCCCTGCCCCGTCGCAGGTAACTGGTAAAATGTGCTCATTGGCGCCTGCAGTTCGTATCCGACACCGTTGACATCCAGCAGCAGATCCGGCGCTCTTTTCTCTACCAGAATACCCTTTAACTGACCTATCACGTTGCTGCCTCTATATACATGGCGAATCCATCCTGAGCATTACTGGAGCGCTGTCCGCCATGAATCCATGATCACGGCGGATACAGGCGGTCAGCGATGAAACCGGCCGCGACTGAAATTGCGCGCCGACGCTACTTTAATCAGACTCTGTCTGGTATTAGCATGACACACTGCAATGGCCAGTGCATCTGCCGCATCGGCCTGCAACCGGCCCTGCAACCCCAACAGCACCTTGACCATATGCTGCACCTGCGTCTTGTCCGCAGCCCCCGAGCCGGTGACAGACTGCTTGACGGTCCTCGGCGTGTACTCAGCTACCGGCAGGTCCAGGTGCAGACAGGCCACCATCGCACTTCCCCGCGCCTGACCCAGCTTCAGCGCTGACGACACACTCTTACCCAGGAATACCTCTTCAATAGCACATTCCTGCGGCGAGTATTGCTCGACCACCTCACTGATACCACGGAAGATTTCTTTCAGACGCTGGGGGTGTTCGCCCAGGTCGGGCCTGATGCAACCACTGGCGACGTACTTCAGGCGATTGCCAACCGACTCAATAATGCCGAAGCCGGTTGCTCGCGAGCCAGGGTCTATGCCCAGGATTAATGTCATGTTCTGCCTCGGTTACACAGGAGCCCGACACGCATGCCGGGTCCGTGCAGATCATGGTGAGCGCCTTTGTAGCGGATGCGCCAGCATCACCGATTCAGGCAGAAGGCGCAGCCGGTTGTTCACGCAGTCGGATATTGAGCTCTCGCAACTGCTTCGCCGATACTGGTCCCGGCGCATCAGTCAATGGGCACGCTGCCGACTGGGTTTTCGGGAAGGCGATCACTTCGCGAATAGACGTGGCCCCGGTCATCAACATGATCAGGCGGTCCAGGCCAAACGCAAGCCCCCCGTGCGGCGGGCAGCCTGACGCCAGCGCTGTCAGCAGGAACCCGAACTTTTCCTGCGCCTCTTCTTCACCGATACCCAGCAGGTCAAACACCGCACTCTGCATCTGCGGCTGGTTAATACGGATGGAGCCACCACCCAGCTCGGTGCCGTTCAAGACCATATCGTAAGCACGAGACAATGCCTGATCCGGGTTCGCGCGCAACTCCTCAGGCGTACAGGAAGGTGCTGTAAACGGATGGTGCAGGGAGTTCAGATTGCCTTCCTTGTCGCGCTCGAACATGGGGAAGTCAACCACCCACAATGGCGCCCAGCCTTCACGTACTTTGCCCAGATCGGCAGCCACTTTCAGGCGCAGTGCGCCAATGGCTTCGTTAACGATATTGGCCTTGTCGGCGCCAAAGAAAATGATGTCACCGGTTTGTGCCTGCAGGCGTTCCAGAACCTGTTTGACGACTGCTTCCGGCATAAACTTGATGATGGGCGACTGCAGTCCTTCCAGACCGGCATTGATGTCATTGACCTTGATCCAGGCCAGACCCTTGGCCCCGTAGATGCCCACAAATTTGGTGTAGTCGTCTATGTGTTTGCGGCTCAGCGATGCGCCGTCGGGCACACGCAGAGCAACCACACGACTGGCCGCATCGTTGGCGGGCCCGGCAAACACTTTAAAATCCACGGCCGCCATCAGGTCGGCGATATCAGTGAATTCCAGATCGATACGCAGATCCGGCTTGTCCGACCCGAATCGGCGCATGGCTTCGCCCCAGGTCATGCGCGGAAAATCGCCCAGCTCGGCATCCAGATGGCGTTTAAAGGTCTGGCGAATCATCTCTTCCGTGGTCGCCATGATCTGTTCCTCGTTCATGAACGAGGTTTCGATGTCTATCTGGGTGAACTCGGGCTGTCGGTCAGCACGCAGATCCTCATCGCGGAAACACTTGGCAATCTGATAATAACGATCCATGCCTGCCACCATCAAAATCTGCTTGAACAGCTGAGGCGATTGCGGCAGGGCAAAGAATTCGCCCGGGTGCGTGCGACTGGGTACCAGATAGTCGCGCGCGCCTTCGGGCGTGGCCCGGGTCAGAATCGGGGTTTCAATGTCCAGAAAGCCATTGTCGTCGAGATAGTTGCGAATGGTGTTGGTGACCTTGGAGCGAAAGCGCAGGCGGTCAATCATTTCCGGCCGGCGCAGGTCGATATACCGGTGACGCAAACGCACATCTTCGCTGACTGACGCATGTTCATCCAGCTGGAAAGGCGGCGTTTTGGCAGCACTGAGAACTTCCAGCTCATGTGCCAGTACTTCAATGCCACCACTGGTCAGATCTTTGTTGACCGTGCCGTCCGGGCGCGCACGCACCAGACCGGTGACCCGGACCACGAACTCGTTACGCAGGGTTTCAGCCAAAGCAAAGGTGTCGGCACGGTCAGGGTCAAACACGACCTGGCTCAATCCATCACGATCCCTTAGATCTACAAAAATGACACCGCCATGATCACGCCGACGATGGACCCAGCCACAAAGACTGACGGTTTCGCCAATCCGGGCTTCATTTAATTCTCCGCAATAGTGGCTGCGCATACTGTCTTCCTGCAAGGTTGTTCTGGATGTGAATTCTGGTTCGATTTTTCAGGCGGCGGTTCCCGATGCCGGAGCGTTACCCGAGCCTGTTTTTTTACTGCCTGCCGATGAGCTATCAGCCGCGCTGCTGTCCTGGGTGCCGTGTCGCTTGTTGCCGGTTTTGAAATCAGTTTCATACCAGCCACCCCCCTTCAGACGAAAGCTGGGTGCAGATAGCTGCTTTATCAAACCTGCCTGCTGACAGGATGGGCAATCGGTCAGCGGCGCATCACTGAATTTCTGGATGGCTTCCAGACAGTGGCCGCACTCCTTGCATTGATAATCATAAATCGGCATAAAAATTTAGTCTCTCTATCCGGGTTTGCGGCCTGAGCCTGTGTACTGGATTGAAATTGCGCACGTTGCCAGGCCCACGACCGATCAATTACAAAGAAAGCAGTTTCGCTCAAAAGCCGCCGATTATACCTTATATTTCCGACGTTCATCACCTGTCTTGCGGCATTAGATGCATCAATATTGCCTGCTTGCACAACACAGCCGCAAACAATTCACAAAACGGCGGACAACAGAGCCTTTCAGCACTTGCGGCAGCCCCTGCAATCCTTTATAAATAACGGCTTGAGCGGTCATTTCCGCCTACAGCGTTACGCTACGTTATCAATTCACCTCACTACACACGAGAATCAGCATGGCAGCTACCAAACCAGCAGCAAAACCAGCAAGCAAAAAAACCACGGCCATTGCCCAAAAATACACCAAAACAGCCATCCTGGCAGAAATCGCCCAGAACACCGACCTGAGCAAAAAGCAGGTTGATGCCGTCCTCAGCGAGTTGAGCGATCTGATCGAGCGCCATATCAAAAAACGCGGCGTTGGTGAGTTCACCCTGCCCGGTCTGTTAAAGATCAAAGCCGTCAAGCGCCCGCCACAACCTGCGCGTAAAGGTGTGCCCAATCCGTTCAAGCCCGGCGAGACCATGGATATTCCGAAAAAGCCAGCCAGCACTCGCGTCAAAGTACTGCCATTGAAAAAACTGAAAGAATTCGCTCAGTAATTTTCTGCCAGACCCAATAAAGACGCAGTAACCGGATATCACCGCCGGCAGTTCTCTGAGACTTGCCGGCGGCTCTGTCCACCTGACTCCCACCCAGAATCCACAGCAGGACCCGCATGCGCACCAGTCAATATTTTATCGCCACGCTCAGAGAAACACCGGCTGACGCCGAAGTTATCAGTCATCAACTGATGTTACGTGCGGGCATGATTCGCAAGCTCGCCAGCGGCATGTACACCTGGCTGCCGGCAGGCCTGCGTGTGCTACAGAACGTAACCGCCATCGTGCGCGAAGAGATGAACAAGGCAGGCGCCCTGGAGGTATCCATGCCGGTGGTGCAATCGGCAGAGCTGTGGCAGGAATCCGGACGCTGGGACCAGATGGGCCCCGAACTGCTCAGATTTGTGGATCGACATAACCGGGACTTCTGTCTGGGCCCTACCCATGAAGAGGTCATTACCGACCTGATTCGCAATGAATTCAATAGTTATAAACAGTTGCCCGCCAATTTTTATCAGATACAGATGAAATTCCGTGACGAGCGTCGGCCACGTTTTGGCATCATGCGCGCGCGTGAATTCCTGATGAAGGATGCATACTCGTTTCACATTGATGAAGCGTCCCTGCAGCAGACCTACGACGTCATGTTCCAGGCTTATTGCAGCATTTTTTCCCGTCTGGGGCTGGATTATCGTCCGGTGCTGGCGGACACCGGCAACATTGGTGGCAGCACGTCACACGAATTCCACGTGCTGGCAGACTCCGGCGAAGACGACATTGTGTTCAGTTCCACCGGCGACTATGCCGCCAACATCGAACTGGCTGACGGTATTATACCGGATCAGGCCACGATGCCGGCAGCAGCCAGCAACAAGTCTGCCAGCAAAGTCGACACCGGCGATGCCCACAGCATTGACGCGGTCGCTGGAAAACTGCAGATTCCGGCATCGAAACTGATCAAGACTCTGATCGTCAGATCTGACGATGACAGCAACAAACATGGCCTGATTGCCTTGCTGATCCGCGGCGATCAGGAAGTGAACGAAGTCAAACTGGCCAAACTCGATGGCGTTGCCGTGCCTGTGGAGTTCGCCAGCGACGAGCAGGTCGAGTCCGTCGTCGGCTGCAAACCCGGCTGTCTGGGTCCATTGAGATTGCCGTTTCCTGTCATTGCGGATCGCAGCGTTGAGCACATGAGCGATTTTGTCTGTGGGGCCAATTCGGAAGGGTTTCATTTGACCGATGCCAACTGGGGCGAAGACTGCCATTTTGACACCGTCGCCGATCTGCGCAAGGTGAAAGAAGGCGACATCAGTCCCGATGGTAACGGCACACTATCCATCAAGCGCGGTATTGAAGTCGGCCATATATTCCAGCTGGGCACCAAATACAGCAAGGCCATGAACGCATCAGTTCTGGATGAGAACGGAAAATCCGTGTTGATGACCATGGGCTGTTACGGTATCGGTGTCAGCCGAATCGTGGCGGCCGCCATTGAGCAGAATCACGACGACAACGGCATTATCTGGCCGGATGCAATCGCCCCTTTCCAGATTGCCATTGTGCCGCTGAATGCACACAAATCGCCGCTCGTCGTTGATGTCAGTGACCAGTTATTACAAACCCTGGAAGCGGCTGGTTACGAGGTACTGCTGGATGACCGGGACAAAAAGACCAGCCCCGGCGTTAAATTTGCCGATATGGAACTGATGGGCATCCCCCACCGCCTGGTCGTCTCTGAACGTGGCCTGGAAAACAACCAGCTGGAATACAAATCGCGACGAGCCGCTGATCCGGAAATGGTGCCACTTGACGCGATTCTGGACTTTCTGGGCGACCGCCTGCCTCGCTGACCAGACCACCGGGCACGGCGCCAGACGCATCGCCGCTGCGCGAGGTAGCTCGACAGGAGTGATATGCAGACGAGGTCATTGCAGGAGCTGAAAGACAGGACTGACGATTTTCTCTGGGCCAGTCGCCCGGTCGACAATCGTTGGCAGCGTGCTGGTATACGCGCACTGCAGATAGCCTACGCTGTCGCCCGGGACCTGGCACAGGGCAACCTCAGCCTGCGTGCCATGAGCCTGGTGTACTATACCGTTATCGCCTTTGTGCCGCTGCTGGCGCTGGCGTTTGCAGTACTCAAAGGTCTGGGCGTGCACAACGAGCTGGAGCCCGCCCTGCTTGGCCTGCTGCAGCCCTTCATGGGCGAATACAGCATCGAAATCGCACAGAACGTAGTCGGTTTTGTCGACAACGTCCGTGTCGATGTCCTCAGTGTGGTCAGCCTTGGGGTGTTGTTGTACACCGTGCTTACCATGATGCAGCGCATCGAGATGTCGTTTAACTTCATCTGGTCGGTCAGTCAGGCGCGCAGCATTGGCAGCCGGGTCAGTGAGTACCTGTTTGCCATCATTGTTGCGCCCCTGCTGATCCTGATTTCAGTGGGTATTGCTTCTTACGTTAATACGGTGCTGTTTGTCGGCCTGCTGGAAAGTCTGCCAACCGGCGCCATCATTCTGCAGTTTATTGCCCTGGTCACTCCCTTCCTGTTCATGTCGCTGGCCTTCGCGCTGGCGTTTATTTTTATTCCCAATACCCGCGTGCGTTTCCGCTCAGCGTTTATCGGCGGCATTGTTACCACCGTGGCATGGAAGCTGATGGGCTGGATATTCCAGAATTTCATTACCGAATATTCCGCGAATGCCGTCATTTATGCCGCATTTTTTGCCGTCATCCTGTTGATGCTGGTCATTTATCTGGGTTGGCTGATGTTGCTGATCGGTTCGTCCGTCGCGTTTTACCACCAGCACCCATCCAAAACCTATGCCGGCCGCGAGCCTCCCAAACTCAGCCTGCGACTGAAGGAGGAAGTCGATCTCACCATTGCCTATCTGATAGTCAAACGATTCCAGCAAGGCGTTGAACCCTGGACGGTGGATGAGCTGCAGGCGTACACCCGACTGAGCCCCGCCATGGTAGAATCCGCCCTGCAGATTTTACTGGCCATTGGTTTCATCCGTGCCACCGATGAGAACCCGCCCTGCTACCTGCCGGTATCCACCGTCGACAACTGTAAACTGCATGAAATAAGACACAAAGTGCGTACATACGCCAAAGACAAGCCTGACAACCGCTCTCTGTGCGCCGAACAAATGCAGATTCGCACGCTCCTGGACGACGCCGACGAGAGCTGGAGTGAAACCAGTGGCAATAGCACACTGACAGACCTGATAAAGAGTGAAGCCAATGAGTAATGTGGTTATCTATCATAACCCGCGCTGTTCCAAGTCGCGCCAGACACTTGCCCTGCTGCAGGAACGCGGTATCGAGCCTGAGCAGGTGTTATATCTGGAAACACCACCAGCCCCCACAGAATTGAGACGCCTGCTGAAGCTGCTGGATATGCCAGCCAGGGCGCTGTTGCGCAAAGGCGAGGCAGAATTCAGGGAACTGAACCTGGCCGACAACGCCCTAAACGAAAGCCAATTGATTGAGGCCATGAGCGAACATCCCAGACTGATTGAACGGCCCATCGTGGTTCGTGGCGATCGGGCCGTGATCGGTCGTCCGCCGGAGAACGTACTGGAGCTGATTTCGTGAGCCGGCCCATGCCATACGTGCTGGTTCTGTATTACAGCCGGCACGGCGCCACCGCCGACATGGCTACTCTGATCGCCCGCGGTGCAGAACAGGCTGGTGACATCGAAGCCCGTCTACGCACAGTGCCCTCCGTGTCGCCAGATCATAGCGCCAGCATTCCGGCAGTACCTGACAGCGGCGCCGTTTATTGCAGCGAAGATGATCTGCGTCAGTGTTCCGCACTTGCCATGGGCAGCCCGACCCGGTTCGGCAACATGGCGGCAGCGATGAAATATTTTCTGGACAACACCGGCGCGCTTTGGGCCAGTGGTGCCCTGGTGAATAAGCCGGCCGCGCTGTTTACATCGAGCTCAAGCCTGCACGGTGGCCAGGAATCAACTTTGCTGAGCATGAGCCTGCCATTATTGCACCACGGCATGTTGATCTGCGGCCTGCCTTACAGCGAAGCCGCGTTGATGCGCACACAAACCGGTGGCACGCCCTACGGCGCCAGTCATATGGCCGGCAAAGACAGTGACCTGCCCCTTAGCGATGATGAAAAGGAGCTGTGCCTGGCCCTCGGCAAGCGCCTGGGACATCTGGCGCTAAAACTGGGCTCGTGAGCGCCCGACGTACCCGCACCCGCCACAACTACAAGAGCCTTGCACTATGACCAAAATATGGGACCCCGACAGCAACCCCTCAGCATCAGCGCCCGAACCGGCACCGTTACCGGCAATCGTCGGCCAGTCACGCAAAGCCGTACTGGCATTTTACTTCGGTATGCTGGGGTTGTTCACCGCCGATGCCATTCTGACCCTGTTCAGAGGCGCGCCCATTGGCGTGGCGGTATTTCTGTGGCTGTTCCGCCTGCTGCCGTTACTGATTTTCCTGCCCGGGCTACGCAGCAATAACCTGCGCACGTATGCCTGGCTCAGTTTTGTTGTACTGATGTATTTTACCCATGCAGTGGTCACTGCCTTTGTCCCCGGGGAACTGTTTTACGGTCTTGTCTACAGCTTCCTGTGCGTCGGATTGTTCTGCGCACTGCTGGTGTATATCCGGATGGCAAAAAAACATCTGGGCATGAACCTGTAGATCCGGACACGTGCGAAAGAGGTCATAGCTGGGGCTTACGAGAGGGGTTTCGTGAGGCTGCGCGCTACCAGTTCATCAACGCTCTAAGCAGTGGCACCGTCACCTTGCGACGGGTTTCCAGCGAACGCTGATCCAGTTCATGTAACGTTGCAATCAGCGCGCTCATGCTGCGCTCGCAGCGACTGACAAGGTAACTGGCAACATCATCGCTCAATTCAAAGCCAAGATGCGAGGCACGCATCTGCAAGGCCGCTTTCTTGTGCTCATCGTCCAGTTGTTGCAACTGGAATACGGCCGCCGACTGCAGGCGCGAATGCAGATCCGGCAACGCAAACTCTGTGTACTGCGGACTGCGTTGGGCAGCCACCAGCAGGGGCGTCTGACTGGCTGCCATGCGGTTATAAAGATGGAACAGCGCTTCTTCCCATTCCGCCTCGCCGGCGATGTCATCAATGTTATCCAGACACAGCATGGCCACCTGCTCAAGCCCGGTCAGTACATCCGGCGTCAGTTCGCGCGACATCGACAAATCGAGATAAAACACCGTTTGGCCATGACCGTCAAGCTCATGGCAGGCAGCCTGGAGTAAATGCGAACAACCTGCACCCGGGCTGCCCCAGAGCCAGACAAACTCCTTTAGCAGCGTGCCCCCGGTGTTGCCAGTATTGCGCTGTGCCCACTGCTCAATCCAGTGTCGCAGGTGTGCAACCACCGCCTCACTACTGTCGCTGTCTGTGCTACTGTCCGGACAATAAAAATTGTCGAACCTGGCTTCGTTATCCAGGCGCAGGCGCAATGCCAGTTGTCGGGGAGATGCCGCCAGCGTCACTGCCGGGTCCAGCGATAATGTAACAAATCGGAAGTCGCCGTAGCCACGTCACCCGTGCCAGAAGTTACAGGAACCAGATCACGTCCCAGGCTGATGAACTCGGCCAGATGTAGTCGCGTGCCAGCCAGTTGCAGGCGCAGCTCAATGGAGTCGCCACGCAATGCCGACACGTTGGCGGCGCTAACCATCGTCAACGATTCCAGGTAGCGCATCAATGCCATGTGACTGGCAAGACTGGCAACTCCATCAATGCGCAGGGTCACCTGGTCTTCCTGCTCGAAATCACTGGGCACCAGACCGAAATGTTCGGCCAGGCGGCCCGTTACCTGGTCCAGCGGAAAATCCATGTAAGTATCCGGCGAGACGTCAACATGATCAAAAACATGGGTCTGATCACGAAAGATGAATTGCCAAAGCCCCACCACTTCATTGGCCGGTGTGATCAACAGACGACCGGCGAGGACACTGTCAGCACCATAACGCTCACCCACCTGGCGCAAGGCTGCAGTATCAAGCTGCCAGCCCTGATTGACCGATACCATGCGCCTGTCGGTCAGGTCGAGCAAGGGTATCAAAACCGGCACACCGCGCTCGGTCGCGAATTTACGGGCCTGGTCCAGCAGCACATGGTCAGAACTCGACCCGAGCATGTTGCGGCGCCCATCGTCACCCTGAACAGTTATCCATAACAACACACTGGCCCGATTGCTATCCCAGACCGGTATCTCGGCCTGATTCAATAAATCGCCAATCAGACCCTGATCAAAACGTACGTCTATGCGCCCCTCCAGCCC
>Ga0115567_10000508_pt1 | contig 38114 bp, 12 predicted proteins | sample COGITO_mtgs_1204_2_FD_88679 | JGI IMG/M metagenome (GOLD analysis project Ga0115567, IMG submission 88679) | Pelagic marine microbial communities from North Sea - COGITO_mtgs_120412 | ecosystem: Environmental > Aquatic > Marine > Epipelagic | place: Germany:Helgoland, sampling site Kabeltonne...
CCAGCGCCCGCGCCGCCGCGTCCTCCGCCGCCGTACCCCCCGCGCCGATCACACACACGTGCGCCGCCCCGCCCACAACCTTCTGCCGCAGCAGCGCGTCCACCCGCCCCGTGCCCGCGGCGCCGTGCGCGCCCGCCACGTGCGCTGCCACGTACGCGGGCGCCGGGCGCGCGTCGAGCAGCACGAGCGCCTCGCCCTGCACGCCCTGCGGGATGTCGCCGGGCGCCACTGCCAGCGCGGGCGCCGCTAGCAGCACATCCACCTCCGCGTTGGCCAGGTCCTGCATCGTCGCGCGGTGCACCGTCCGCCGGAACGCCCGCGGCGTCGCCGCCATGAGACGTCGCGCCTCCGCGACCCGCGCCGCCACGTGCGCCGGCGACACGAAGCGGATTTGCCGGAGGCACTCCGCCGCGTCCTCGCCCGCCGCAAGCACCTCCTCCTCCCGCTCCATCACCTGCACCCGCGCCCGCGCCCGCGTCGGCGCAGCACGGCGGCGCGCGCAGGGGGCGCGTGCGGAAGGGGCGCTCAATCCTCACGGAGAGTCTGATGGCTGAGAGAAGGGGGGCGGGGGCGCTAGATCGGGCACCAACCAGGGCGAGGGCGAGGAAAAGGACGAGGAGAGGGTCGTCGGCGAGCAGCAGCGCGTCCCAGGCGGCCAACACCACGGGCAGCTCGTTGGCGCCTGCAAAGAGCGTGACGATCCACGACGTTGCGTACAGGTCCGGCTGCAGCCCGGCGCCGTCGAGGAACGCCGCGAGGCGCGGCGCGTGGTAGCGCAGCGCGACGCGCAGCAGCGCGAGAGCGCGGCGCAGCGTCTTGAGGTCGTGCCCGCGGAGGGTGTTGGGGAGGAACTTGGAGATGAGCGCGTAGAATGCGTTGAAGATGGCGCCGTTGGACCCGAGCCCGAGCTCGAAGAAGGGCGCCAGCAGCTCGTTGAGGCCCTGCCGCACAGACCGCGTCAATATCGGCGGCGGCACGCGCACCGCGACTGCGCCGGACGGGGCGCTGTGAGGGTGGGCGGGGCGCGCAGTACGAACCTGGGTGTACTTGACCGAACGGCGCGTGCAGTAGACCGCGATGAGCGCCTCCATGTCTGTCTGCACCTGCTCGGTGCAGAACTGCGGGAGGTCCTGCCGCGTGCGAGCGAGGTCCGCGCGCAGCACTTGAAGATCCTCCTTGGACAGAGCGCTGTCGCCCTCGGCCCACACCTCAAGGTTCGCTTTCTTGTTGACCACTCCTAGTAGGATCTGCCACACCCGTCCGCGCAGCGCGGCGGGGACCCCGCCGCCCTCCGACAAGCAGAGCTCACGTACCAGCTCCACGCTTGGCTGGGCCTGAAAAGCCGGCCGCACGGAAGTCAGGTGCCCGGTCACAAGCAGAGCGTCAAGACAAGCTGCCCAGTGTCTTGTTCGGTGCTGGCGCTCGCGCGACGAGCCAAGTCCGCAGTCTCCCGCGCACCTCAGGCCGTCGTCATTCCTGCCTGTAACACCCACTCAGCCAGGGCGGGACGCACCTTGGTGCACTCTTCGGTCAGCGCATCTAGCACCTTGGGGTGGTGGTGGACTTCCCGCGGAGCGGGGTCCGGATCAGCTACGGTTACGAGGTCGCCCTCGCCCTCGCCGCTTGCGTCCGGCATGCTTGGACCCTTGAACTCGGGCCCGCCTCGTTTTCCAGTCGAAGCTGCCAACCCCGCCGGAGCGACAGCCGCTGTCCGACAACTGGCGTTTGCCGTGCCCGTTCAAAGGATGCTAAGACGTTGTGCGGGTTTGGTTCGAGTACGGTGCGCGGATGTTGCGCGTACACGTCCAGCGTGTGGGAGAGTCGCGGTATTGCCTGCCCAGGGTGTCGCAGGTAGCAGGTGGCTGGCACAAAAGGTGGTCGGGCGTGGGAACATGCTGCTCGAAGGTCTCCGGCAGGGCAAGCTAGGGGATCTGGTTCGTTTGGCCGAAACGTCCTTTCTTTGTCCTGCGTGCTTGGCAGCTTCCATCTTGCATCGTGATGCCTACATTGGCAGCGAGTGGACCATTGCAAAGTACGAGATTGCTTGTCTCGTTCACACCCTGCTTCAAGGTTCCTAACTGCGCACGGTCTGCACTCGCAGAAAGGGAAGTCAGTTGACGCGGCCATTACACAGCGCATCCGCTCGACCGAGGCCGCTTACTTCCTGCAGGAGGACAACATGAAGCTTGATCGCCCAAACGCGCCAGGTTGGGTCGACGAGAAGCCCCGCATTTCCCCCAAGAAGGAGCTGCAGGCTTCAGAAAACCTCACGCATGTCTCGGGTGCAGAGGACTTCCCCGAACCGGAGAAACGCGAGGCGTTCATGCTTCGTTCAGAACTTTCGGATGCGCAGCGAAAATCGAAGAAGAAATCTCCGGCAGAACGGTTAGGTTCCACCATGCGGAACCCGGCGCGCCCACCAGGACCGCGCGCGTGCGCTCTGCGTCGCATAAATCGACGGACTGACGGAGGGACGACAGGGCGGAGGAGACTGTGAGGGCGAACACGGCCCTATTGGAGGAGCAGAGAAAGGCCGCCGCTAGAAAGGTAGCCGCACCACTTCAACAGACCCAGACCCGCGCACGCCGCTCGGTCGCTAGCGTCCATCATGTGTCCAGCGCTCTGCGTGCATTACGTCGGGTAGCTACTGAGAGCGTGCCCCCTCCAGCCGCGCACAATGCCCGAGCCCGAAGAAGAAGGCGCAGAAGTTGGCTCCTGGGCAACCACAGTCGTGCTTGCTCTAGTGGCGATCGGTGCGGGCCCGGTCTTGTCGACCCGCAGTCGGTGCATGCCCGTGCATTCAGATCGTAGCATCTCTGACTGTGCGCTCGGGGGGGTTGGCGCATCAGGCGGCGCGTCGGCGTGGACCCTTGCCAAGCTCGCGCGCGACCCGGAGCAGCGCGCGCGGGTGCCGCGTCCCCCGCGTCACATCCCTGGCGGCTCCCACACTCCGCCTGGCTGCGGCGCGCTCTGAGACGCCCGCCCGCCCTGGCAGATCGAAGCAAATGCGCCAGCACTTCTCACGCCCCTCCGCGCTGTCGGAGCAGTTCGCGACTAGTCGCCGTGCGGACGCGCGCGCGCTGCTTGCTGTGCTCACCCACAACTGCAGTCGCCTTCACCACTCAGACTGGTGCGGCCAGGTCTGGCACTTGCATTCTGCAGAAAAAACGTTCGCATGAACTGGAGCTTGGCTCAGTCTGGATAAGGACCCCACTCTGGCTCGCGATGCTTTCTCCTTGGGGCTGGGAGTGCACGCGCGCGAGATGTGTGCATCTGTTACGTACAGAATCACAGGCTCAGCAGGTAGGGTCCAGCCGAAGTGGCAACGGGACGGAAAGCTAGGAAAACGTTTGCAGTTCGCGAAGATATGTTCGCATGCAGACACGAGGTTCTGAGGATTGAAAGACCAACTCACTTTCACACTGCTCTTCCTGCCTTCACGCAGACGCGAGGCCGCATAACAAAGTTTCCCGGCTTGCTTCTACGTGCCGGCATGGCCCTACCGGAGGAGCACTCACAAACGCAGCGCTTACTTCCTGCGGTAGAAGTAGTCCCACTGGCGGCGTGCGCGGCGCCAGTCGTCATAGGACGCCTGGGCGTTGGCCAGGTAGTAGGCATCCTGGGCCTTCATGTAGTAGAAGCGCGCGGTCTTGTTGAAGTCCGCCGCCTGGGCATAGAGAGCCGCGGCGTGCTTGCCGTACAGCTGCTCCGTCTGCTGAAGCTGGCCGAAAACCATCTGCAAGGAACAACTTTGAATTAGGAAGCATGTCGTCTCATTGCGAAATGGGACACGTGTTGCTAGGGACTACAAGGCAAGAAGCGCGCTTCTGCCACAACGCCCTGCCCACCCAAACAGCAGGCAAGCCTTCCGACCCGCCGCTGTTCGAACCCGGTTCCTTTTGAACAGAGACCCGCACAGAATCCTTGCCCCGATCCGTTGCGCGGACCCTAAAGGAGCTGAATTAGATTGATGATAGTGACTCTGTCCTCTCTAACACAACCCAACCGTTGCATGCAGACCACGATGGCCTGATGACAGCAGCAAAGCTGGGCCCAGTCACAGGGTCACTGCTCCTGGCTGAGGTTGCCCGCTGCTTCCAGAAGCATCTAGCTGGCAACACGGTGCAACTTCATGCTCATATAACTGTGCAGGTTCCATCTATACGCCATCAGGCCAAGGGAGCACTGAATCGCCCACGTGCCAACTGCACGCTGACACATGTAACAGCAGTGGTGGGAACCAGCTGAACCGTCGAGAACTCAGCGGCATGTGCAGCTCCGCGCATGAGGCTTGGACAAAACGGTGACAGGCTGCCTTGAAACCTAATAAGAGCGAGAGCAACACAGCGGGGGGCGGGCAGGAGCGACAGAGCGGCGCAGGATAGCAGGGGAGCCACCTTCTCCTGAAGCTTAATCGGCTCTTCACGGAGCCCAGAATAGAGATCTGCTCTGAGGTTGACTGAAAAACGTTTACTGAAAAATGCTGAGACCGTTTCTTTCCGTTACATCTATCTGCTCTGTCCTCACTGAGATTTGCGAAAGGTGGTTGTGACGGTGGCGGTGCTGCTTCTCATGGGGGCACGTTGATCGTTCTAGCTCAAAGCTGCTCCGACCAAAGTGCACTGTAATTGCGCCTCTGGCAAGCGCTTAGGGTTAGTTATGGGCAATCGTACAGCGTCACAGACGGAGCTTTCGTCTTGTGTGCTGGAAACGCATGGCGCTGGCTACATCGTAGATCACGTGGTCCAGCGGCTTTGTGACTTAGTAGTCGAGCCGGGATATGACGCAATGAGATCCATTCATGCGCAACACCGAACAAACTCCTGGCTGCCGGGATAACCATGTGGATGCATCGAACTGAAGTAATGCGTTCAAGCAGCCCTGCAAACATGACAAGCTGCGTTCAGCGTTGGAGGCCCCTATAAAGGAGTGCTGAGTCTATGATGGAAATGAAGATCTGGCCAGGCGTGAAGAGTGCTGAGAAGGTGGAGGGGGTGTCAGAGAATGAGAGTTCGGCGGAGCCCCCATTCTGGTCAGTCGGTCCGAGAGCGCCCACAGCCCTCTAGTGACGGAGGCGCATGATTAGCTTCCGTGAACGATGGTGTATGAAAGGCATTTTCGTGCGTTACTGGCACGCCGTATGATGGCACGGCTACACTAGTTCGACACTGCTTCGAAACGAAGGTAGCACTGCGGCTGAGATGCTGCCCGCTGCTTCTCAGCGGTGAAACCGCGAGCACCGCTCGTATGGTATGCGATGGATAAAATGATGTGCAGAGAGATAACGATGCATTATTTACATGGGCACACACCATACGAACGAGCCCCTGCGCCGTGGTTCAGGCGCGGCCAGCACAAAAGGTCGGAGAACCCTGGCGAGGACGACCCGAGCAAAAACAGACTTTTCAGACCTGTTGAGTTGTGCCTGGGCGCTTCCGGCACATTCGGCAAGTCACACCCACTTGGATATGATGACGATACCTGTGCCTGCTGCGCTGCAATCGCCTGTGCCTGACCCACTGGAACCTCTGTCGGCTCATTGCGCCCCTCTTCGACCACGCCTGGTAGAGCCAACGGCATCTTGACCCGGCGCTGCCGCAGACTTGCCCGCTTCTCCTGGCTGGTTCTTTTCTCGAACACTCTACTCGCTCTCCATACGCCTTGAACTTCTTGCCATTGAGTCGAATCGAGCGCGCGAATGGCTAAAGTGTCGAGCCTCTCAACAAGCCCGTCGTCGTCCTGCGCGGCAGCCCCATTCGATTTTAGCCCCGTCCGCGGTGACGATGATCCTCGCTGCTGTTGCGATCCCACTGGAGAGGCACATTGTTGACGTGCCAACGGCGCCTTGAACCTGACTTGCTGCGTCCGCGGCCTGGGGTACACTGCGAGATTTGCCAGGGACGACCAGTCCCGCACCACGTGTGAATGGCATGGACGACGTGATCTGGGAATCACACCCTTTTTCGAGGCGCCCTTGCACGCGACCATCGCTGAAGGCACCCGTCGGGCGTGGCAGGCAACAGGTGTGCTCTTCTGCTCTTCTGGCTAGAACAACCGAACCGAATCCTGGATCGCGTCCAAACCGACAAGATCAGTTATTCGGGCCCGCCTCGGGAATTGGACACTGGGCTGCAAGCCGGTACATCTCTCTCTCATGCAATCCCTCTCTTGTCTCTCGATGAATGTCTGCCCCAGACCAATTCTGCAACGGATCTTGCGAATGAGCACAGCGCTTCTGAATCAGACCCTACGCAACGGCGACGACTGGGTTGGGGGAGCTGGGGATGCGAGCGCCGACACTTCGATTGACTGCCATTCTATTATGGCAAAACGCCTCTAATCTCTCAGATGGGCGATGCAGCTGTACCCCGTGCACAGACTGACCCCCCTTTCCGTCCCCCCAATCGCTTCCACGTTGCCTCGGCATGCCCGTCCTTCCCACCATCGACCGCGAAGAGGCACCGACAACTCGAACTGAGTGCACAAATGCGTTCGCAGCTCGCACCGCGCACCGTGTGTCCCCTACTGGCCGGTAAGGATGCGAGAGCCCATCTCGCGGTCGAGCGCGTGACTCATCGCTTCCTGCGCCTTGGCGTCGTATGCATTCTGCACCTGCTCGTCCCGCTCCGAGCGCGCGCGCTGGACCGCGATGCGCTGCTGCTCGCGGCGCGCCTGGTACGCCAGCTCGTTCTCCGTCGACAGCTCCCCCTGCCGATGTGCCGCGGCTTCCACCTGCAGCGCGCTTCCCATCATCTTGGCGTAGGCTGCCTTCGCCTCCTGCTGCGCCTTGAGTACCTGCAAACCCATGAAACAATGAGAACGTCAGGCACTATCAACCCTGTCAAGTCGGTTGACAGGGCAGCGCTAATACCGCGCGGGTCACGTCGTGGTTGGCAAAGCTCGCCGTCTCCGACTCAGCTTTGTGAATCTGCAGCCGAAAAAAATGCCTTAGTATGTATGTGCCTTAGTATGTATGAGATCCATGTAGGCGATACAGCGGGCCAGAAGCAAAGCCCCGAACCCGATGTTCCCTTGTCCGGCCAGATATCAGCGCTGGTACGGAACTCCCGAACCCACCAGGAAAGTGTGTAGTACCAGGCACGGTATGCGTTCGGGTTGCCTACGCGCCAGAGCGACAGAAGAGGGAAGCTGCGTTGGACGGGAGACTGTAGGAGACTACAGGGGGCTGGTCCATCAGCGAAGGGGTGGTACCATCTTGTGCTGGAGGTGGCTCTTGTGTGCACGCGACATGAGCTCCGTCTGCCACACACGTGAAAATGTTGTCAGACCCCCACCCTGCAGAGCGATATCAGCAACTTTCTTGATCTCATCCTGAAGACATGCCGCTGCCCTGCCGGGCTTACGCTGCTAAAGCGATCACGCTACCTCACGTCGGGCCAGGTCGCACCTCTGCGCGCCCAGTAGGGGTTAAGAAAGGTACTGCAACAGCCGCTGCGCCGAGGAGGACCAGGGCGATGGTCCAGCCTGAACTGCGGTGCCGCGACTGAGGCGCCGCAGCGTCACTCTGCTCCATTGCTTCTGGCGACGATTCCAAAAGCCACGGCAACATTGCATATTCGAGTCCAAATTAGGGGTGGGTCCGGGCAAGAGAGCTCAACGTTCGTCCCGCAGTATCCCCGGCACGGCGCTCAGCACACGAGTGGTTGGCTTGATCGGGACTAACAACAGCTATCTGAGACAACGAAGAACCAGTCGACATGGGCTGCGGCTCCTCCAAGAACGGACAGGTAAGCAATATCGCTGAAAATTCACATGCGCGTGCAGCAAGGGCTCCCACAAACGACGACTTCAGACCGTCTGTGCGGAGACATATGTTCTAGCAGAATGCGGTCATAGCCGGTCTGGGCGCCGGTGCTCAAGTGTTTGCACCTTTTTGGGTACAGGTGTCAGATCCTGAGGCGAATGGAGCGCAGGATCCAGAGGCTCTTGCCGCCCAAATTCGAGTGCTTCTCCTTGCCCACTAAATGATACCCCCGCCAAAGCTCAGCAACGCCTGAGCTCGTCATGGGTGGAAAGGGCGGTGATACACACTGATATGCTAGATGATGCGTCCTCGCGCTGTTCTTATCATCGCGTTTTCGATTATTCGAGATGCAAAACCTGAGCACGAGGTCTCCTTCACCATCCGCAGGCAGCGGACGAGGCCAGGGCAGAGGCCGCAAAGAAAGCAGGGGACGACGAGGCAACAAAGCAGGCGAATGATGAGATGCTGCAGCGGGAGCGAAGGGAAAAGGATGAAAAGCGACTCACTTGTGCGATCGTCGGACCACCAGGATCGATTAAGGGCAAGCTGTGCGAGCTGATCGTGAACGAGCATGGTATGAAGCACGTGAGCGGAGGAGAAGCTCTGCGCGATGCGATCAAGTCTGGGACGGAGGCGGGCCTCCGCGCGCAGGAGGCTCGCAAGGATACTGGCCAGGTGCCTGAGAAGCTACAGACCGAGATTGTCGGTGCGCTCCTCATGAGCGACGCGCTCCTCGACTGCGGCTGGCTGCTTGACGGGCTGCCGCGGTCGAGGGCGCAAGCGGACGCTCTTAAGGCGGTGGGTGCGCGGCTGCGGCGGCTGATTGTGGTGGAGGTCGATGACGACGAGCTGGTGCGGCGCGCGACCGGGCGGCGCATCGACCCCGTGACGCACACGCTCTACCACGACGCGGGGATCGGTTTCCCCTGCCCGCCAGAGGACGAGGAGGTGCGCGCGCGGCTCACGCAGCGGCGCGACGACACAGAGGAGCGGGTGCGACAGCGGCTGGAGCAGTTCCGCGTGGGCAACGAGGTGGAGGCGGTCGCGGCGGAGTTTGAGCAGGTGCTGCGCGTCGACGGCTCCCTGGACCCCGCCGCGCTCATGCCGCTCGTCTCGCGCTTTTTTGCCGCGCCAGGGCCGGGCGACGCGAGTGCCGGTACGCCGCCGACCTGAGGCCACGTCCCGTAGGCGCGTGTCGCGGCGACGCGCGGCTGGACTTGGGCGTTGGTGCCTCCATGGCTGTCACCAGAGGGCATGAAGCAGTACAGCAGCCTCGAAATAGGTCATGCACCCATGCGCGAAGCTTGCACCCTGACCTCGGTCATGCACCCTGACCTCGGCGGTCAGGGTGCATTAAGGTAGCGGGTTCGTCAGCACAGCCACGATCCGCGCCAGGGCTCTTGGCACCTAGATCGGAATTATGTTGGGTTTAGGATTTGGGTTCAGGTTTAGGTCTGCGGCCTTGCGTACCGCCCGCGAATCGGATCCAGATCTTACATGCATAACATGCCCGTTCCCCGAACGTGAGCTTCTCCTGTCGTCAGTTGGCTTCTTATTCTCTCACAGTTCCCCAGACGCACACTATGGCACATAGACCCTTGAGATTCCTCCTCAGTAAAAGATGGCCTGCGCGATGACCTTTACAGTGTCCTGCGCTTTCGGTGATATCCTGCCAAGGGCACGGGCACGGGCACGGGCACGGGCACGGGCACATCTTCTCGTGTCGGTGAACCCCAAGTCCCCTCCGAAATGGTCAAATTTCCTTCTCTCGTCTCTTTCAATTCTCCGGTTCTTAATTCTCGTCGTCTCCTCTCTAAACGCGGGGTGGGGCCCAAAACCCTTCAACCCTTCCGGGAACTTTGAGCCTTTGGCTTACTGGACCAAGCGTCGTGGCGGCGGAACACCGAGCCCCCCTCCGTCGGAGGGGACTTGGGCGCTGCTGGCTCAAGACAGTGCGTCTGAGCCGATCAAGTGTCACGATGGATTCCGGGCAGCGGCACCCAGGCGGTGCTGCGATCGGAATGGAACCGCACGATCGCCCTGCTGGACGTTCAGAGCACGGGGAAGGGGGCGTGGGCGCGCATCATAGAACAGCGTCGCTTCGCAAGGCACGGGCCTCGCTGTACATGAGCTTATTTTTTGTGCTGATGGCACAGCAGTGCGTAGGAGCTGGTGCAGGACCGCGGGAATGGGCGCGTGGCCTCATGGGACTGATCAACCAGAGAAGAGAAGGCGTGAGAGGGGAGGCGCTGTTGGGTGAGCGAGGGGGCCAACAAAGAGTGCAAGGGGGGCGTAGACTGCTGATGACAGCCAGTATCGACACCATAGTTCCCTCGAAGGGACCTGTGCACGGCTGGACCACGGTTACGGTGCAAGGAGAAGGATTTACGTCACATGGGGACTACAGTCTCGTGTTTAGCGCAGGAGCGCAGTCAAAGTCGGTGCCTCTGAGCACCTTCAAAAGCTCGTCTAAGCTTACCTTTGTTACACCAGCTTGGTATGACCGAGGAGACGACTCTTACCCAGCAGCGACGACAAATGTGACGCTGCGCTGGGGTGGGAATCAGTCTCTGTCACTTCCCGCCGCGTTCAATTTCGAGCCCGTGTGGGAGGCGCAGACAATGTCGCCGACAGTAGGGTCGGTTCTTGGGGGGTCAACCATCACACTCACGGGATACGGATTCTCCGAACGTGATGTCTACTTCTGTAGCTTTGAACGGTTCGAGGGGCCGGTGCTGCCCCAACATGCGCGGCGCGGCGCACTGGTTCCTGTGCAGATGCACGGAGCTGATAACCCAGCGCGGTGCTATGTGCCAGGGAGGGCGCTGAAGGCTGACTTGCCTGATGGTGTGCAGGTTTCGACGCACCGCGAGTTCGGGCGGCAGAGTGGGAGTGTAAGCGATACCGAAGTAATTTGCAAGACGCCCCTGTGGGACTTCGACGCGAGGATTGCGACAGTGACCCTGATGCGGGTACCGGAGGCGGCGAACCCCTCCATGACGCTCGCTGAGAGCGTGGCAGTCGGGGTCAATGTCCTGTCGCACGGCCTTGTCAACTACTTCGAATTTCAGGAGGCGTGGTTCAGGCTTTCCCCAACGGAGGGCGGTTCAGTTGGAGGGGCACACCTTGTGACTCTGTATGGGCAGGGATTTGACCGCCGCAGTCAGCTTCTCTTTGTCTCACCGCTCGGAGGCTATGTACGCACGACGGAACGTGAGTACCTGGTGACTTTTACCGCCACTGATGGCCTGGCAACGACAGTCGCTTGCCCGGTTCACAACCACTCGGAGCTACATTGCACGACGCCCTCGTGGCCCGGTCTAAGCGTTTCGACCCGCGTGTCACTTGCCCGACGCTGGTTGCAGTGGTCTCCACAGGACTTTCCAACAGCGTACAAGACCCGCAGTGTGACAGAAAACTTAACCACAACCGCCACTGGCAACGGGGACTACGTTTTCCTCCCTGAAGCAACATCAATTGATCCAGTGTGGGCGGACCGCCACAGCGTGTCGGTGATCACAGTAAGTGGGCTGGGCTTTACAAACGAGTCTGACTACACGTGTCGTCTGACTGACGCAGGGAATAATGTGACGGAGCTCAACGCTACTTGGGTGTCGGCGAGCAGGCTCGAGTGCGGTTGGGCCAAGATTTGGGATCGCTGGAACAAGCCCTCAGCGGACCTGTCGCCGCAGGAGATGGCGTTTGCACTGCTGGCAGACCTGCTTGAGACGCGGGCCCTTCCTCAGATTTGCGAAAATGTGTCAAGCTTTGAAAATGTGTCCAGATGTGTCAACGAGACGATATACGTCAACTTGACAAACGGGACAGAGGGTTTATTGCGCTTCGTGGATGGCAACGGCACGGAATGTTCGTTCGTAAATGGTGAATGGCAGAATGAATATGATGAAAATTGTACTGAGACCAGGGACAATTTCTTCGACTGGTTTGACGAGAATGGTACCCGTTGCTTTTTGAATGACACCGTTTCGACTGAGCTTTGGAACGACACCGACACTTCGAACGACACTGTTTCGGAGGATGGGGTTTATCTTGATCGGAACGGTAACCCGTGTATACAGATGTGGGTGAACCAGACAGATGCATCGAACGTGTCCCTGACTTTTCAGAACTGTTCCAACTACACCGACGAAGTGATTGAGGAGTCTTGTGTTGACCCGCCCGAGAATTTTGTGCTGTCGCCTACAGATCTGAAGTTCGACTTTGTATTTGTCAATAAGCCGCCATCATTTCGCGCGCGGAACCTGATCGTTTCAGGCTTGGACAATGCTGGCGAGGTGTTTAATGTGTCGTGGTTGATTTCCTCCTCTCCTGGTACGCTTGCCAACGGTTCCGACGCGCATGACGAATGGAATCAAGAGGTCACGATCGTGATCGACGAAGTCGGCCCACCAGCCTTTTTCTCCTCTCCACCAGTGATTGACGGAACGAACCTCGTTTTTTCTGTGTTCCCGCATAAGTCTGGCACGGCATCAATCAGAGTGCACGCAGTCGACGATGGGGGAACCCTGAATGGAGGGAAGAATAGCTCTGGAGTGCAGACGTATTATGTGACTGTCAAGCCCTTCAGCCGAGCACCGACTTTTGATCTTCTCGATGACATTGAAGTTTTCGAGAACTCAGGATTCACCGAGATTGTTGCCTTCGCGCAGAACTTGTCAAACGGCAATCCGAACTCGGTGCTGCAGGCACTCGATGGATTTCGGGTCTCGCTCCCGCCCAGCAAGGAGCGTCTTTTTGCGACTCTGCCGCAAATTCACGGCAACGGATCGCTCACATTTGAGGTCGCGCCCTTTGAATACGGAGATGTTGAGGTGAATGTAACATTAGCGCTGCTCCCCGACGATTTTGAGGGCCCGCACGAGTCGTCGTCGACAGTGCGGATTACTGTGGTGTCCATCAACCAGGCGCCAAGCTTCGAGCTTCTCAATGCAAGTCTGACACTGGATGAGGTGAGTTCATCAGGTATTTCACAGAAGGAGATGATCGCAGTGAGCGTGGTTGCGGGCCCACCTCAGGGTAATGAGGACGATCAGAGTATGACGTTCTCTGTGGTTCTGATTGAGGGAAATGCTTCGCTCTTTACTCCGACGGAGCACATGCGCAACAGATCACAACTTGTTGACTTGGATGTGGAAACGGGCGAGCTCATTGTGTTGCTTGCACCGCATGCATTTGGAAATGCCAGATTTGAGGTTATTTTGTCGGACAACGGTGGAACGGAACATGGTGGAGAGGACACATCGCCGCCGCAATACCTTCAGGTGCAGGTGTTGCCCGTAAACGACCAACCTTCATTCAAGTTACCATTCACGATTGAGGTCGATGAAAGCGAGGAATCGTGGACGTTCCCGGGATTTGCAACAAACATCTCGGTTGGAGGTCTCCTGGGAAACGAGGACGATCAGCGATTAACCTTTCACGTGGAATTTTTAGGGGGAAACGAGAACCTGTTTGCCACAAGAGAAAACGATCAACTTGAACTGCAGGTGTCGAACGAGGGAGTTCTGTACTTTGCGACTGTACCATTTGAGTATGGAAATGCAACTTTCGAAGTTTATCTGCGGGATGATGGCGGAACAGCGCGTGGTGGAGTTGACACATCTGAGTCAGCTGAATTCACAATTCTTGTGAATCCCGTCAATGACCCGCCGTCCTTTGACGTCGCTCAGGGCGTACAGATCTGGGAATATACGGAAGCCGCGGTGGAGCAAATATCGGCCAAGAAAACCTTCTCTTTTGACTTGTTCGCAAGCAATATTTCGCGGGGATCGCCTACAGGCAACGAGGATGATCAACAGGTCGAGTTTCGAGTTGTGTTTTCCTGTGGCGACGCTGCTCTTCTAGAGGCTGTCTCGCTGTCCCCCGACGGGACCTTGGCTTTCCGCAGCGCAGCATTTGCGAGTGGGGCGGCAAATTTCACTGCGAGTCTGGTGGACAGCGGAGGCACAGATCGCGGAGGAGTCAACATTTCCACGGCAAAAATGTTCTCGATCGTGGTGCTGCCCGTGAACAACCCACCTTCCTTCAAGTTGACGTCCGACATCGAGGTCCTGGAGAGCGCTGGTACTGTTACACTCCCAGGTTTTGCGCAGAACATCTCTGCAGGCTCACCTCTTGGAGATGAAGATGGCCAGGAGCTCTCCTTTCTTGTTTCCTTCGTGTCGGGCGATCGCCAATTATTTGATGGCAATGGGGGTGTATTTCCGGTGCTTACGCGCGGTGGCATGCTGAACTATACTCTTGTTCCATTTGAGCACGGCAGTGCGACCCTGAATGTCTCGCTTGTCGACGATGGTGGAAGTGAGCGTGGCGGTGTAAACGGCTCGACCGTCTCGCAAATGTTCCGGATCTCCGTATTGCCCGTGAACAATAAGCCTTCTTTTGACGTCAAACAGGTTGTGTCTATTTGGGAGGATTCGACAGACGTAATGGTTCCGGATGTTTGCTTCAACATGTTTCTGGGTTCCCCTACAGGAAATGAGGACCACCAGAATTATCACTTCTACGTGGATATCGCGCCGGGCAATGAGACGCTTTTCGACGAAATACCAGAGATGTTTCCGAATGGCACGCTGAGTGTGTCCCTGGCGGATTCTGTGAACGGCAATGCGACCTTCACAGTTACAATGGTGGACGACGGGGGCACGGCACACAGTGGAAACGATACTTCTGTGTCGAAGTCATTTGTTCTCCACATTCTTTCTGTCAATGACCGTCCCGCCTTTACGGTATCAGACCTGACGCTAACCCAGGGTCAGGGCAACGTTTCTTTGCCAAATTTTGCGCATGAAATTACCACGGGGCCAGTGTATGGCGACGAAGTCAACCAGGCAGTCACTTTTACCATCAACTTCGTGTCAGGCAATCAGGACCTTTTTATTCCTCAGTCTAGCGGGGAGTTGTTGTCAATCTCGCCTGATGGGCGCATCTCGCTTGAACTCGACCCGCTACACAACGGCGAGGCGACGTTTCAAGCAACGCTCCAAGATGCAGGCGGAACAGTTCGCGGCGGCGTGAATACGGCAGATGCCCAGACATTTGCCATCTTTGTGCACCCACGGAACCGCGCCCCAGAATTTTCTAGTCTTGAAGAGGTTGTGACGCTCGAGACCAATGATGCAGCAGGCGCGATGGTTTTTATTGATCAATTTGCCAAGGACATACACCCTGGAAGTGATAACGGAAATGAGGACCATCAGGAGCTAACCTTCAAGATTACCCTGATCGTCGGCGATCCGGGGCTGTTCGTCCTCTACCCCAACGCTCAAGATGATGGCATCTTGAATTTTACCCTCGCCCCCTACGCGTACGGCACAGCACGCTTTTCTATATTTCTGGAAGATGACGGCCCTGGTGGCTTCGCGGGTAACGTAAACTCATCGGAAGTTCGGTATTTTGATGTTCGTGTTCTTCCAGTAAATAATCCGCCATCGTTCGATGCTCTAGGCGATGTTGAAATGGACGAGGATCACGGGTGTTCCGCAATGGCTGGTTTTGTGCGCAACATTTCACGCGGGGCACCGACAGGCAATGAAGATATGCAAAACATGACTTTTTTCATTCACAGCTTGACCTTCACTGGGGAGACGATCTTTGCATCGCTACCGCCCCCCCAAATCGATGTGGGCGGTGATGCATGTGCGTGTGCTGAGGCCTGCTCGGACGCTCCTATTTTTCTGTCGTGTGCAAGGCACGTTGATGGTGTGATGAAGGACCAGCTTGAGCAGAACTGTTCTGCACGGTGGCTTGACAATTCAGGACTGCCGTGTAATTCATCGATACCTGTCGAATGCGAACCGAACGGGACGAATACTGTTGGTAATGCTACGAGGTGCAATTCCCCTGACCCCAACAAGAACTGCACATTGCGTTGGCTCCCGGGACCGCCTGAGTCTATGCGTTGGGAAAAGCTGGGATGCAACTGTTCCCTGCTCAATCAGCCACGCAGTTCAGTGTCCACTGATCTGGTGCGTGTCTCAAGCACTGGAACGCTATCCTTCAGCGTCATACCTAATGCAAATGGCGCTGCAACGCTCTCAATCGGGCTTCGTGATGATGGTGGCCTTGAGCGCGGTGGCAAGGATACATCTGCTCTCACAAATATAACCATCACAGTGGCGCCCGTAAACGATGCGCCTTCCTTCGCGCTCACAGATGGGCGCTGCTTTACACCCAACGTGACGTGCCGTGGCGATTTGCCGCTCATAATGATACAGAAAAATCAATTTCTTTCACCGATTACCAAGTTCACTCTACCAGGATTTGCAGTCAACATGTCTGTGGGACCTATCAATGAGGCGGATCAGAGCTGGAGCTTCACTATCGAGCCGGCGTCAGACGTGGAAAGTGTCCTTGTAGCGGACCTGCATCTTTCACAAAGTGGAACGCTTACGTTCGTGCAAAAGGCGGACATTTCAGGCAAGTCTGAATTGGTGGTGCGCATGACTGACTCAGGAAGCGGAGTGTCGCCAAGTGTCAACAGCGCGCCGGAGCTCCGTTTTTTAATATTTGTGGTAGGTGGTGTTGTAGAGGCACGATACTCATTCTCAGATCGGTCGCTTGCAGATGTCGACATAAACTCGCTTCTTAACGCGATCTCTGTGCGGACTGGGATCCCAGTCAACGAAATGGAAATCGAGGTGCTTTCAGCCGGGTTAGAGACTGGTGCACAACGGCGCTTGCTCGGCGCATCTTTGGAGCTCCTTGTAAGGATTTACTCAGTTTCGTCGGACCCTGCAGTGTTGTCTGTTCTTGCACAGGAGGCAGCCAATCTCGACCCCGCAGTTGTTCCGGGGCTATCCGACTCGTCAACCATTCAAGAGCAGGTTGATGCGCTTGTCACCGGCTCGTTCGACGTCACAGACTCACTCCTTGTGGCAAATGAAGACGACGGGTCTGTCTTGATCACTGACTTTGTGTTGAATGTGTCGGCCACTGGGATGCCGATTTCGGACTCGGGCGGTCAGGTCGTCGTGATCGACCTCGAGCTTTTGAACGCATCGGCGCCGTTGAACGATCTTTTCGCTGTCCCTCCTGCCATCGCTTCGCTTATTTTGACAGACGATGTACAAACTGCAGATCTAAGCTTTACTCCAGCGCACAACATGTCTGGCACAGCGACGTTTGCAGCACATCTTTCCAGAACCAATGCGGTCCGCACCTTTGTTGTGACAATTCTGCCCGTCAATGATCCACCTGCTTTCAAGCTCTCGAAAAGTAAGGTCGTATTTCGCGAGGACTCGGGAAATATTTCTCTTTCGTCGTTGTTCGAGGGAATCACAACTGGCCCGGCAGACGAGGAATGGCAGCATATCTCTGCTCAAATCGCGGTCGTGCACTCAACTGGACCATTATTCGTGCATGGTGATCCGATCAATGCTTGGTATAATAATGTTCAGCTTGATGCCATGGCTTCATCGCAGTCTGATGACCTCGTATTTATGATCGTCACCTTACCAATTCGCATGCATGCCTTCTATCCTCACCTACAGGAGCTGTTCCGCAAAGCAGTAGCGGCAGCCGCTCGAACGGATGACTCAAAGGTGCTCATCGTCTCGCTCAGTGAAGAACATAACGCGACGGATGCAACGGATGCACCGGCACTACAAGTTGAGTTTCTCATTGAAGTAACTAGCGAGGCGGACGAGATTGCGCTTGCTGCGAATCTCACGATCAGGGACATCAACTTAGAGATCCTCGCGCTGGCCTCCACGCCAAGCCGCTCGCTACCAGAGGCAGTGCTGACGCGCTCTCACCTCTTTCCATACGAAGCCTGGAATTGCACAATCAATGCAACAGACGCGGATAATTCCACCGACACCACAGACGCATCAGATTTGTACTTCGACACAAATGGTGTTGAGTGTGATCTGTCTCTTCCTCCATGCATGAAGTCAGACACCGGCGTTTGGGTTCTGCAGAATGATCCTGACGAAGAATGCACGCTCGCCTTTCTCGATGTAGACGGCTTCCTTTGTGTGCAGCGGCCCGACGGAAACTGGAGCACAGCTGATGGCGTCGAGTGCTCGCGCGGCAAATATTCGGTGCGGGCGACTTCTATTGGTGCGGTCTCTGCGCAACATTACGCACTCCGCGAGGCGCAATCACTCAGTGAGGCGCGTTCCTCGGTGAGCCGGAGGCTACTGGGCGTGGATAATTCAATGTTGGACTACGCCGACGAAGTCGTGGAATCGTGGGAATCAGGGTCGCTGGACCTGTCCTGGATTCTGGAGGTGGATCCTGAGATTCGTTTTGGAACAGAACGGAATGGCTCGCTGGAACTTGCATTCCGTCCTTTCGTTGCAGGAAATTTCACGCTGGAGCTGTGGCTTGAGGACAGCGGTGGGACAGTGCGGGGCGGAACGAACCGTACCCAGTCTGTGTTTTTGGATGTGTCGGTGACTCCTTGGAATCACCCCCCAACGTTTGATATGGCGACCGACCGTATCACCATCCTGGAGGACTGCCAAGATCCGACTCATGGCGATTGCTTTGACCTGGATTGGAGTATGGAAAATTTCACGACAGAGATGAGGACAGGGCCAAGCAATGAGCGTCAACAGGGTCTGACGTTTCATGTCTTGCCGGATCTTTGTCAGGTTCCTTACCACTACGGTGGAATGTGGCAGGACGCTTTCGACTCTTTCGACACTGGCTGTGCGCCGGACCTTTCCTTTCCTGGCGTTGCACCATCCCCACAGCAGCTCTTTACTGCACCTGTCATTCTCGACATGGACGGAAAACTCCAATTTGCGCTGAAGGGTGACCGCCACGGCCAATACTACATCAACTTCGAGCTGGTGGACGACGGCGATACCTGCAACGGCGGCGACCCGCGCTCGATCACACGACGACTGCTGTTGGAAGTCCTTTCCGTCAACGACGCGCCCTCACTCACGTTTTACGCTCACTCTCTTAACATCACATCTGGCTGCGTTGGGTACGCGCCCGCAGAGCCATATCCCAATGGATGGACCTGGAGTTCCGATCCGGATCTCTGCGAGACGCGTCGCGGCTTGCCGAGTGCAGGTTGCTGGATGCCGCTCTGGTCATGCGAGTATGATACAACATTTTTGAAGGCAGTTGGGGGTAGGCGATTGCTAGCCGCCGAGGACAGTGCTGCAAATTCGACAAACACGAGCACAGAATTTTTGGCGCTGCAGATCTCCTTGCGAGGCGAGGTCCTCCTCTTCAACACTGGACTGCAGGCCTTCATCCAAAACCAGACGAAATTTCGTGCCGCAGTCGCTGAATCGCTGACTCCTCTCGCCGATGTAAATAGCTCCTCGGTCAACATCACGAATTTCTTCAATTTTTCAGGAGCATCCTTCGCGCGTCGTACTGCACGCTCGCGCAGCCTTCTTGCAACGCCCGGGGAGGGACCTGGGCTTGCGGTGCTCTTCAACATTGATAATGTTACCACGCTTCAGTCCGCTGACTGGAACCCAGAGGATGCGCAATCCGGGCTGATTGACCGTCTCAGGACGTCGCTAGAGCTGACTTTCTCTGTTCTCGTCACAGTCGTTCGCGCAGATGTCTTCGACCTGGCGCTCGTCCCGGTTGTAGATGCAGTTGCGCCTAGCGCATCGACATGCGTGAATCCGCCACTTCTGCCGCGCCCGCAGTGCCAAGATGGCTTATTCGTCATGGATGATTTTGTCAGTGTCACCCATGCTGCATGGGGGGAGGAAGAGGAGCAGGTCTGGGTCGTTGCGACACAGACTTCTGGGCCATCTTTCGGCAATCTTCGTATATCCTTTCCCATCCTAAACTCAACACGGGATGCGCAAGTTGTCGTTGCCCCCCTTCCGGGACGCTTTGGTGCTGCCGATTTCGACGTTTGCGTGTACGATTCGGGTGGCACAGATCACGGTGGTGTGGACCGCGATTGTTACCCTGGTGCAATCTCGTTGCTGATCCCTGGAACGAACGTCCGGCCCGCTTTTTCTGTCACCACGACGCTCGTCATCACTACGCAAGATGCTGCATGCGTCGAATACATCCCCGGACAGTGCGATGGTACATGCGCTGGCGGCGTACCAGAGTGTGTAGGCGGCTCGAACCCCACAGCTGTATGCAGCAACTCTGCGGGTTGCCTCGGCAATTGCACTGGGGGAGCATTCATTCCCCGCGCAGTTTCGTGCCTCGGGGACTGCTCCTGCGACGCGCGAGGCACCGGGTCCTGCTCTGCATCCGGTATCTGCGAATGTGATGCAGCAAATACCGGTGCCACCTGCAGTGACGCATCCGACTGCACGGGAGGTGGGACCTGCTTCGGCAAGGGCATATGCGTGGCGGCGACAGACTCGGGGGCGCCGTGCACGCCATTTACGGTCTGCAGCAACCGCGGATATTGCAAGGCCACCTTCCTGCAGTACCGCCGCCACCAAATTCTGGGTCTGGCGTATGGCATAACCGCGGGGGCGCCATCGGAGGACGGCGGAGACAGCTGCCCGCCAGGGACGTCAATCGGCAATGGGTGCGTATCTCAAGTGGTATCGTTCACGTTAACGTCCACAAATTCGTCAATTGCGGGGGAGCTTTTTACGGTGCTACCGTTTATGACGGCAGATGGAACGCTCATTTTTAACCTGACGTCAGGGAAGGCTGGTGAGGCCGAGTTTGGAGTTGTACTCAAGGACGATAGCGGAGACCCGGAAACTGATTCGACAGAGCCTATCGCTCTGAAAATTCGTGTGAATCCCTTGAACGAAGAGCCTACCTTCACCCTTCCAGACAGCGTCACGGTCTTCGAGGATTCCGGACGATACTTCAAGCCGATAGCGATCGACATATCTTCCCCGAATGCTGCCGGTGGCTCTCTCATCGTCACCTTTTCAGTTCGCACTGGGAACCCTACTATTTTTTTGACTCCGCCAGAAATCTTCCCAAATGGCACACTGGCATTTGTGACTGCGCCGAATGCTTCGGGAGTGTCAGACGTCACAGTTACGATGACAGATCGCTCGCGCCCGTCAGCCGGCATGTTGACTGTAACACGAACAATGGCAATCTATATTCAGGCAGTGGACGACGTGCCGTACTTCAACGTTGTGCAGGGTTTTGTCTCATTGCCAACCAACAGCGAGTTGCAGCACATCAAAGTCGTGTCAGGGATATCGGCCGGAAGCGACATCGAAGACTGTGAGCCTTTGCCCACGGCTGATTGCCGCATACAGAATTTGACATTCGTCGTGGAGTCAATCAGCGACCCATCGCTGTTTTCTATCCTCCCATCTGTTTCTACAGTTACGGGCGAGCTACTCTTGAAGCCTGCTGCAGACACGAGCGGAGTGAGCGTAGTCAGGATCACGCTGGTTGACGACGGCAGGCTGAACACCAACGCAACGCCTGGCTGTGTGCATGTGGAAGATACCGCGTGGGGTGGGCGTGTTGGTAATGGCGTGAATGCCCAGTGTCTGATCGGTAACGGGCCCACTGTCGGGCAAGACACGTCAGACACTGTGTCTCTGCTCGTCGAGGTCCTTCCAGGTGCGCCTCAAACGGATGTGCGGCTGCTGTACGACGTAGACTGCGGGAATGTCAGCACGGCAGACTGCACGTGTGAGCCCATGTGGGATACGCCTCATCTGACAATCCAGTTTATATCTTACAACACAACAGAGTACTCGAACAGAACGGTGGCGTTTAATCGAACGGAAACCTTCAACCAGACCGTGATCATCAACGTGACCACGTACAAAATGGTGGAAAACTTCTTCAACTTCTCGAACATCTCTTCGATTCAGTACCTCGCCGATGTCAACGGGACTGTCAACGGGACTAATGCCACAAATGCGACGATGAATGCCTCAAATTCGACAGGCAATGGAACGAACACCACCAGTGAAATATGGATCACAGAGACGATTGGCGGGATCTATCTCCGCAGCAATTTTTCGAATGTATCTGAAATCATCCCGGTCAATTTCACCGAGGAGGTCTCAATCTTGGTGACAGACTATTACAACGTGACCGACGAATTTATCGTCACGCGCACTGTGCCGGAGCACTGGATCACCTACGAGACACTTCATTCCTCGGATGCGGACGGAAATCTGGTTGTCACCACGCTGATGCGAGTCACCTCGCAGAGGCCCTCCTGTCTGCCCGCTCCCGGAGGATTTGCCGACGGCGGTCCCTCTTCGCTTCAGCAGGTGGTGCCAGTGCGCGTGCAGGGAGATCAGGGCCCTCAGCGTATCGACAATTTCGCTGCAGTCCTCCGTGAAAAGCACTTTCTCCCGGCGTCCGTTGCGACGCTCGTGTTCCCCGCTCGCGAGCCCGACCAAAACACCTCCGCTGTCAACGCATCTTCGCTCGTGTTCCTGGAACGTTCTCAGCATCGCGCACGCCTCACCGCCGGGCTCGAGTATGCCAGCAACGAGGTCATTTCCGCCGATGGGCGTTTCGCATACTTCCCCGAGCCCGAAACATCGTCGATTTCAGTCTGGGCGCGCGACCCCGAGGAGGGGAACCTCTCCTTTATCTCGCGTCGCGCCCACGGAGAGCGTCGTGTGCGCTTCCAGTCCGCGGACGCCGATGACGATTACGACATGGCGCCGACGGAGGTGCGGGTGCCTAACATCTGCGACGTTCACGCGCTGTCGCTAGGCGACGCACGGCTGCTTGCAATTGCGAGCGGTTGCGCGCAGGCATCGATGCTGCCAGAGCAGTCATGGCCCGGCAATCGCTCAATCCCAACCGTGGCCGGGGCAAGTGTGCTCGCCCACTGGGATTTCGAGGCAGTGAACCTCTACGGGGCGCACGCGTTGGGGTACTTTGCCGCATTCGGTTCGCGGAATTTCCACTCGGACCCGAATGCGAAGACCTGCTCGGCGCCGCACCTCTGCGTCTTCGCGTATGAGGCAACGGGGAACGTCACATGCACTGATGATGCGGGCTGCACGTATGAGCGCCCAGCTATCAGCACCCCTGACTGCCGCGAGCCCGCGGGAGGCCTGCGGATCTACCCATCGACGGTGCGAGATGGGGGGGGGGGGCTGGGTGCGGCACTCTTTTCGGGCCCGAAATGCCGGGTACAGCTCGGTAGCCAGAACTCGGTTGCGGACTGGCTCGCAGCAGATCTGTCCCCGGTGAACTTCATCATCAACAATGGTAAGTACGAAGCAATGCAATTTGACGGTGCCATGAACCCAGGACTTTTCATTACAGGTGACATCCGTACCCTGCTGGACGCAGACCCAACGAAGTCCAAGATGCCCACTCACGCGATTTCGGTGGAGGCGTGGGTGACCGTGGACAAGCACACCGACATTGTGAAGCCAAAGCACGATGGCGTGATCATTGCAGCCGCGTCCGGCGTGCACGGGGGGATCCGTGCAGCTGCGCAGTGTCAGAAGGGCTGGATGCTTACCCACACCTTTGCTGGAGCTCTGACGAGTTCTGGTTCTTCGCTCACCTTCTCATTTGCAGTTTCGGTCGAGAAGAGTGACCCGAACGGTCTCGGACTATTCACGACAGCGAGCGTGGTCCTTGCCGGGGGATTCGACGATGACTGCCAATCTTGCAGTGACCTTGGCTTCAAGACATATTGCAACTGCTGGGCTGGTAAGTGGTTCCATGTGGTCGGAACCTACGACGGCTTCAACGTAAAGGTGCATGTGACAGGCGGTTCCTCGGACGAAACCCTGACAGGATCGACTCCGGCGTGTCTGGACCCGCCTTGCGGCGGGATCGTGTATCCCTCAGACTTTCACCCGCGCGCTGGCGCGCCAACAGCGACATGTACGCGCAGTGGTGCCGTGCCGGTCGTAATTGGCAATTTCACGGACCGCACCATCTTTCCTGGTGAGAGCATCAAGGGATCCACGTTTCCGCACGTCGGTGCGATCAAGCAAGTGACTATATACAAAGATGTTTTGTCACGCCAGCAAGCTGTTAGACGCTTCAACGAGCACCGCGACCTCTGGGAATCGCCAATGCACTGGCAGCGCCATTGGATAAAATCTGATGGAATCTCGCCTAGCATCGATTACGTGCGCTGGGAAGCCGCGGGGAGCACACAGCTCACAGTCAGAGGATTGTTCCGCACAGACAAGTCGTACTCGTGCGTCTTCCGTGACCTGAATGGCCCTGCGCGTAACGTGTCGAGGAATGCGACTGCACTGTACGCGGGCGTGCTGCGCTTTGCTGGCCGAGTCAACAACGAGGATACAGATGCGGACAAAAAGTTCGGAAACTCTGACACACTTCAATGCAGCACTCCTGCATGGCAGCGAGGCTTCGCGCGCACACGCCTTGAGGTCTGGGAAGACGGGAGGCCTCTCTGGCAGAAGATCTGCATCGCGGGTGAGTGCGGTCACAGCACCGCAGCCGCGCGGATAAGTGGAACAGACTTCCCTTCGCAGTATGTGGCCGTGGTGGATGATGACCCTGTTGGGACTACTCGGCGTGTCCCGTGCCCTGGGCGTGGTACTGCGTGTGCACGAGCAGTTCTTTCTCCCGCCGTGCATGGGACCCGCACCATTTTTCACTTCACTGCGCCGTCCTCGCTGTGGTCGTTCGAGCAGAGCAACTGGACCGGCAATGCGTCGTTGGCGCAGCTCACTGTCCAGGCTGCGGGGCGCGGATACCTGCCAGGCAAGGTGGTGCTCGCGGCGAGCAGCTCAGTGCGTTCACAGGGCGATTTCGGCTTCACGCCGAGAGTTGTACCAGAGGTGCTGGAATATGTTCCGTCGTTTCTGGCGCGTGCGCGCGTAGACCCCTCAGATGGCGCAGTTGCTCGCGCTGATATCTTGGAAATCGGTGAGGAGAAGCCGCCGGGCAATCCGGGGCTTGTCCCGGTGATCGTGTATGACGATGACTGCGCAATGGACAGTGCTGAGTGCGGTCAAACACAGCAGACGGGCACTATAACGCACGCCGAGATCCGCCGTGAATACCATTTCATGTGCCCACATCCGGAAGTGCCTAACAACTGTTCGACGTGTCAGGTTCCTGCAGAGTGCCCGGAGTGTTCGTGTTTCTCTGGCTGTTCAAACGGTACTTCATGGATTGATACTGTTCGCTGCACCGGTGGCTCGTGCGTCAAGTACGGCGGCGCGAAAATCAGATACAGCAGGCATCCGAGCTGGATGACAATCACCAGTCTATTGCAATTCGTGACGCCAGAAGACCGCGGCACGTTCTCCTCAGGACAGGGCATCAGTCTCATGTCGAGTCAAGACACGTGTCTGTGCAACGGCAGCCGCATTCTCGACGCGTGCATCGACTTCCGCATTGCCGAGGGTGCAGAAGTCTCGATAGCTCCTGGCAATGTTGGTTTGCAGAAGTGGCACAACTTGTGGGGTGCCACATCGGGTGTGCTCGGAAAACAAGCGTGCCGCACCGTGCCCGGCTGTGCTGCCGACCCGCGCTCAACCTCGGACTATGGGGCGCTGTCGACAACATCCTTCAGAGACAACTCCTCGAGCCTCGCGGTGCTCGTGTCCGCCAACTACTTCATCGGACAAGACGCCGGCGTGAACTCGTCTGTCTTCGTGCTCGATCCCCTCTCCGCTTCGCCGGCCCTGGTGCAGTCTGTCCCCTCCTTCGGCGCGACCGAGTCGGCTACTGTCCACGCTGGCGGAGCGACCTATCTGGCCCTCGCCAACTTCCGGGGGCCCTCAATGCTCTATCGGTGGACAAGGGCGTCCAGCCCGATCCTCGCTCTTGGCATTGCTGCGCCAGGGGTCGGGTATGTGGGAGGAAACGTGCGCGTCGCCTCGCGACTGCTGTCTCGCGGCAACGGCTTTGCCGCGGCTTTCACCACCGATCCCGACACTGGTGCAATCGCCTCTGTGGACGTATCAGACGCAGGAAGCGACTACCTTCCTGGCGTTGCGGTGGAGCCTGTCTACCTACCTGGATGTGCAGTCGACGATTCGGGCTGTGCGGACAAAGCCATGACCGGTAGCGTCACGAATGTGCGCGTGCTTGCTCCGGCTGAGCAGTTCGGCAATTGCTCCGCAGGCGATTCGATCGAAGGACGCGTCAACGGAATCGCAGTGTTTTCTGGAACGCTGGCTTGGGGGGATGGTAACTGGAGCGTGCAATTCCCCGACGCGCAATCCCGCGGGAGCGGCCTCGCCTCTTCTGCAGGCATGACAATCGGAGCTCGCGGCAGCAACTGCTCGTGCGGTACTGGAGCGGATCTTGGAGACCTCACCGCCTGCCTCGCCCCAGTGGTGGCGTGCGGCAGCTCGTTGGCTGTGCTCCCGCACTCCGGCGTCGCCGTTGGGGTCGACACTATCCTCACGGTGGCCGCCGGCAACGACTACGTGGAGGGCATTGTCCGCGTGCACGGCACGTCGCACGGGAGTGGCTTCCGCGCGGAGTTCTCGGTGGGAGGCGACGGCGCCGTCGACATCGTGTCCGTGGTGTCGCGTGGACACGGCTACTTCCCGGATGCAAGCGTCGGGCTCTACTACGGACCACGCTGCGCCGTCGTAGACGATGATTGCGAAAGGACTCCAATGGGAGGATCCGTCACACGCGTTGCCTTGATGCCAGGCACGAGCGCCGCCAACTGTACCAAGGGCGGAGTAGTGCAACTGTCGGGCGGCACTGGCGGCGCCGGATTCCGTGCCGTCTTCAGGGCGCTGCCGTCGGGGCGCATTTCCGGAATCTACTTTGAGGCGGCGGGGGACCACGGACATGGCTATGCGCGCTCTTCGCCCGGGGCTGTCGTGGTCACTGGAGGTGCGGGGTGCTACTGCGTCAACTCCTCTGGCACGATCCTCGAACTCGCCTCTTGTCTGCAGGTTTCGGTCGCGGGAGGTGCAGACGTGCTGCCGCACCCGCAGGCAGCACTGCGCGATCACCACTGCGGGCCCGGCACATTGTGCCGCGATGTAAGTGCACGCGATGCAGTCCACCGATTAGCGCCGCGGCAGCGATCGGCACTCGACATGCCTCTTGATCTCTCGCGCCCCTTGGTGCTCCCGGCGGACGGCGCTGTGGGTGTCGCTGGGTTCAACATCGGGAACGCGTCCTTTGTTGCACTCGCGTGCTATTCGGTCCCCGTGCCAGCGACTGCCGAGGAAGTGCCGGGACCAGCTCGTTCCGTGCTCTTTGGGCTGGATCCGTCTGGCGAAGCAGACCCGCTTCTGCGCGTGCGACGCATCCAATTCTTTGACACTGCGCAGGCGCGCGATGTGGTGGCGTTCGTGGACCCTGTCAGCGGCGCTACGCTGCTCTTTTTCTCGCAGGACGGTGCAGAATCGCTGCTGTACCGCTGGACTCCGCGATTGGGCGCATTCGCGCTCGTACAGCGCGTGCCTACCGCGTCCGCGCGAACTCTGTCGTTCTTTGAAGCTTCGAATTCTGCTTTCGTGCTCGTCGCCCAGGGCATCGCGCCATTATCAGTTATGCTGCGCTTCAACGGGACACATCTTCAGGAGTTGCAGACCACAAGCTTTTTAGCAAGCAACGCAGCTGGAGGGCAGGCCTTTGAGTCTTCGTTTGCGTCCGCTGCGATTACATGGGAGCGCACCGGCGAGCACTTCATGCTGCTTGCCAACTCGCGCAATTGCTCCATCGACGCCACGTATGAGGACAACTCTCCTGTCTCCCTCCGCGATCCGCGCAGCGCGCAAGTCGACGCGGACGGCTGCTCGCGGACGGAGGTCTGGTCCACTCTGCGGCGGCGCGTCGACCAGGACAGGGTCGAGCTGGCCCGCCCAGTGGACGCGGCGCTCGCGCCGGACGGCAGGTTCATGTACGTCGCAGCCACGGATTCGCAGGCGATCGCCGTCTTCGAGCGCGACGCTGCGTCAGGCAGGCTCCGCCCTCGGCGGAGCCTGCTGCACCGCAACACGCGCGCGGAGCCCGACCGGAAGGATCCCTTTGGCCCGGCGCCCGGGCGCGCGCTGCAGCGCACGCTCGAGGGCCTCGCCGCACTGGAGATGTCCCCCGACGGGCGCTTTCTGTACGCGGCCGCGGCGTCGGCGGGGCACGTGCTGGTGTTCTCGCGCGAGGCGCAGTCCGGAGCGCTCACGCTCGTGCAGGAGCTGCGCGATGGCAGCATCGTCGCGGGGCGCCTTCTTGACGCGCTCGGCGGCGCGCGCGCGCTTGCTCTCGCCAACGGCACGCTGTACGTGGCCGCGCAGGCCGACGCGGCCGTGTCTGTTTTCGACGTGGACGCCGAGGCGGGGACGCTGACGTACGTCGACCGCCTGCGCGAGGGCGAGCGCCTCGTCGGGCGCTTCGCGGGGCTGGAGCCGCTCGAGCGGTTCGGCACTGGCGCCAACGGCACGACGGTGCGGCTGCCCGCCCCGCCGCCGTCGTTCAAGGCGTCAGTGTTGCCGCGCAAGCTCGTCGCGCACGCTAGGGACCACGGGCAGGCGCCGTGGGCGAACAGGACCAAGGCGAGCAGCTCGGTCCGCATCGACGGCGTGCTCTACCTGGCCGTTGTGCGCGCGGACTCGGCGGAGGCGGAGGGCCAGGTCGCCATCTTCCGGTGGGACGCGGAGGAGATGGAGTTTGCGCTGATGCAGGCGACGGGCTCGCGCGACCTGCGCCCGGTCGACGCGGAGTTCTTCTCGCTGCAGGCGCCCGGCGCGGCCGATCGCCACTTCCTCGTCGTCGCCAACGCGGAGAGCGAGGCGAACGTGTACACGTGGGCGCCCGCCACAAGCAGCTTCGTGTGGTACCACGCGCTCAGCTTCGCGCTCCCCGACGGGCGCGTGCTGCCGCCCTTCGACGATGTACTCGGTGTCCCGCCGTGCGCGCGCGGCAACGTCGTGGTCGACCCGCTGGAAGACGTGGTCGAAAACTGCAGCACGGCGACGGACGCAGCGGACGTGGCGGGCGAGGCCAACACCAGCATGGCGTCCGCGTGGGCGACGCCATTCCTCACCATCCCAGAATACCAGTGTGTGCCGACCGCGATGGCGCAGCGCCTGAGGGTCTTCAAGTCGTCGGGCTCCATCTTCGTCGCCGTTGCGTACGTGTGGGACCAGCCGCAGGAGGAGGGGTACAAGTGGTACTCGGTCATCTGGCGCTGGAACCGCAACGGCATTGTCGTGCTCGCCGACGGCTCGTCGCTGCCGGGCGCGGGGTTCCAGCTGTACCAGGTGCTTCCCACGAGCGGCGCGGTCGACGTTGAATTCGTCGACGCGGGCGCGGGCGCCCGCCTGCTCGTCGTCGCCAACCTGCTGTCCCCGGACACCCCCGACTCGTACGAGTCGACCGTCACGGTCTGGCTGCACCTGGAGACCTCGTGGAACTCCATTGTGCGCGGCGAGGCGGGCCGCTTCGAGCTGATCCAGAGCATCCCCGCCACCGGCGCGTACTCGCTCGCCGCCTTCACGGTCCCTGCCCGCGAGGACGAGCCCGGCCCCGAGCACTGCATGCTCGGCATTGCCAAGCTGCGGGTTGCCCCGGGCAACTATTCCTCCACGCCCGAGGTGCACCGCTGGGACCCTCTCGAGAAGCGGTTTGTGCTGCACCAGGAATTCCCTGACAACGGAGCGGTCGCTGCGATGACGGCGATCCGCGAGGGCGAGGAGGCCCACCTGGTGCTGCTCCCAATCACCGACGGCTTGGCGGCGTGCGACGCCAGCGGTCGGAGCTGCAGTGCTGCGGAGGGCGACGAGTGCAACATCGCGGAGGTGCTGCAGTGGGACCGCGCGGCGCAGCGTTTCGACCAGCTCATGTCCATCACCGACACCGACTACAAGCGGCTGCACGGCGTGCCAGTGCCCCACGAGGAGCGGCGCATCCACGAGTGGCCGCTTCCGCTCCCGGTGCGCTCGGTCGTGCACGCCTCCGTCGTCTTCACCGGCGACGGCGGGCCCGTCCTCCTCGTCCTCTCCTCGCTCGTCGACGGCGCGCTGCTCATGGAGTGGGACTTCGAGCGGGCGGTCGGCCTGCAGGGCGCGGGGCCGCTCGCAGCCGACCCTCAGGGCGGACTTGTGTTCGTCGCTGGCGGCGCGGACGCCGCGCTCTCGCTGCTGGAGCGGGGCGAGGAGCCAGACGCGCGCGGCGAGCCGGTGATGCTCCTGCGGTGGCGCGAGGCGTGGGCCGAGGGCGTGCTGCATGTCTCGCGCACCCGTGTGGCGAAGCGGCACGGAGCCGACGGGCTCGCGGGCGCACGGCGCGTCTCGCTCGCCCCGCCCAACTGCTCCATCGTCGCGCCACACGGGCGCGCGAGGTGCACGGGCGTCCGCGTGGAGGCGGACCCGCCTCGGCACAACCTCCCATGCGGGCCGATGCCGCCCGTGCGTCCGACAGTTGAGGCGGCCAAGCCGTGGCTCGAGCTGCCTGCAGGCGTGTGGATGCCGGCGCGCTGCGTCGAGACAAACGTCTCAGTCTCGTTGACGAGCGAGAACAACCCGGACCTCTTCTCCTCCGCGCCGGCAATTGCGGTGGCAGGCGGCGCGCGTTCAAGCGGAGCGCTCTCGTTCTCAACCAATTATTTCCGTCATGGCACTTCGGTTTTCTCGGCAGTCTCACGCCCGGGATCCGGAATCGTGCGGCCTTTCTCGGTGACGGTGCTCCCTGTGCGTTATAGGCCGGCTTTCACCGCCAACGACTTGAAGGTGAACGAGGCCAAGAACGACTATCGCTATAACATGATGTTCTTTGCATCCGATGTCTCCTCTGGTGACGAATTCGCGTCCGTGGAGTCACGGCGTGCACTCCAGTGGAGCATCACCAACACGAGCAGGTGCCCGCAAGCTTTTGGCACGAGCCCAACTCTGCACTTTGTCCAGGACCTGGCCAACACAGTTGTCAACGAGGGTGGCCGCAGCAGGGTGTATGGTGTCGTCCGCTTCCGCTGGAACAAGCACGTGAGCGGACGCTGTGAGGTGGGCGTGGTCTTGAAGGACCCCGAATCCGGGTTTGAGTCCGAGGAGCAGTACTTCGCCATCACAGCGCTCGCAATCAATGACCCACCAGCCATCACGATTGCGTCGTCATGTATTTCGACCCTGCAGTCCACCTCGCTTGCGTACTGTGCGCGCGTTGTCGTCGAGGGCAAGCAACAAAGCGGCGTCAAGGTAGATCAGGGTGCTGGCCCGCAGCGCGTGAAGGTGATACACTCGCTCAGCTGGCAGCCGGACCCTCGCCCCGACGAGTGCACCGTGGAGTGCCCTTGCTCGTCGCAGGGCTTCTGCGCGCAGACGGCGTTCTGCCGTACGAATGCATCGTGCTGGTTTTCCCTGGAGGTGGACCGCGTGGAGCGCCAAGTGGAGGACAAGGACGTTATTGTCGGGTATCCCGGCTGGGACGAGAACAAGACATCGCCTTTCTTCAAAACGTTGTGGGTGCAAGACGACGACATTTTGCTCAATGCAGGGTTCGAGACAACTGGGGAACTTCTCTTCGAAGCAAATCCTGAACGCTTTGGTATTTTCCGCATCACGTCTCGCGCAGTAGACGCGGGCGGAACAGAGCTGGGTGGAATCGACGCTGCAACGAAGACGTTTCTGATTGAGGTCGTGCCGGTCGTGCAGCCCGTAAGCTTTGGCGCAGTCGTGGACGCGGACGCGGCGTCTCTGTCGGAGCCGGTCGACACCGGCTCCTTAATCGACGCACTCCTCGGCACGGTGGACACAGGCATGGCGACGGGAGGTGTGCGCGGGTGGGCCGGCGTCGACATCTCGGATGTGCGCAGCGTGCCGGTCTCTGCCGTCAACCTGACAATCCTCGAGCAGAAGCGGCTCCTGCCGCAGGCCTTCCCCCGATTCTTCGCCGGGCTCGTCAACGGCCCGCCCGAGCAGCAGGCCCTTGCGAGCCTCACGGTACGCGTCGGCAACGTGTCGCGCCCGTCCCTCTTCCTGCACAATGCCAGCGGGAACTGCACCGGCTGCCCCGCCTTGAACATGAGCTCGGGCGACTCGGCGGATCTCTCCTTCACCCTCGCGCCCTTCATGTACGGCGTCGCGAGCGTGCAGGTCACCTTCGTCTCCAAGGTGCCGTGGAGTGCGAGCACCGCGGAGCGTACGGTCATCCTCGACATCATCGTCCTTCCGCTCAACGACCCGCCGTCAGCAGAGCTCACGACGTGGATCGGCCTCGCCGAGGACTCCCCGCCGGTCGAGATCCACGCGTTCGCCACCGGCATCTCCGTCGGGCCTGCGAACGAAGGCTGGCAGCTCCCCATCTTCTCCATCGAGGCCGCGCCGGACACGCCCGGCCTGCTCGCGCCCGGCACCGACGGCGACAACACCGTGCGGATCTCGGCCAACGGCACGCTGAGCCTCGCGCTCACGCCGGGCGCGCACGGCACGATCGAGCTCGCGGTGGGGCTGCGCGACTCGGGCGGCGCCATGCTCGGGGGGCGCGACACCGCGCCGGGCTTCCCGCGTGCGGCGCGCATCAAGGTCTTTCCGCGCCCGCGCATCACGTCCGTCACGCCGTGCGTCGGGCCGTTCGCGGCGGGGCGCACCGTGACCATCATCGGGCAGTACTTTGGCTCGGACTATACGGCGGCGCCTGCAGGCTTCCCGGCAGAGAGCTTCAATGTGACGGTTGGCAGCGAGCCGTGCCTGAACGTGACGCGCCAGAGCGACACGCGCATCCTCTGCAGCGTGCCGTACGGCCAGGGCCGGCGCCCGGTGGTGGTCAGGATGCACGGTGGGACGGCGCGCAACGCGATCGGCGACGCGCTCTCAGCAGACTGGTCACGCGGCGCGACGTTCGAGGAGGGCGTCGAGGCGGTGCAGGCGCTCTACGGCGGCGGGCTCGTGTCGCGCGACGCGCCCTCGCGCGACTCGCTGCTCGCGCTCGGCCCGGTCGTGGACGAGGCAACGGAGGCGGAGCGCGCGCGGATGTGGCTTTGCTTCGACGGGCAGGACGACAACGGCACCGCGCTGGCGGCGCCAGTGCTGGACGAGGCGGAGAAGGCCGCGTGCTCGGACGTGCGCTGGAACCCCGACTTCACGCCGCCGACGGCGCGCGTCGTGTCGGGCCTCCCGACGGTGAAGACGATCCGTGCCATCGCGCCGTACCGCGGGCGCGTGTTCCTCGGCGGCTCGTTTGAGATCGACGACGCTGGCGCGGACCGCGCGCGGTTCTACATCGGGACGTGGGACGGCGCGAAGCTGCAGTCCGTCGGCGCAGGGCTCGACGGCACACTCTACGCGCTCGAGCCCTTTGGCGGCAGGCTCATTGTCGGCGGCGCGTTCACGCAGGCGTACCCCGACAGCGCTACGGGCGCGCCCGGGATCCGCACCGGCGGCCTCGCCGCGTGGAACGGCACGCACTGGTCACAGGTCGGGGGCGTCGCGATGCGCGGCGGCGTCGTGACGGTCGCCACCGCAGTCAAGGGGCGCCTCTACATTGGCGGGCGCTTCTCGCAGGTCGGCGACATGTCGGCGAGAAACATCGCCGTATTTGACGGCGCGGTGTGGAAACCACTCGGGAGCGGGCTCGTGTCCCGCGACGTGTGGGCCATCGCAGCCAACGACGTCGGCGTGTTTGTCGGCGGAGACATCTCGCACGCCGGTGGCCTCCAAGTGGGGAATCTCGCGCGCTGGGACCCCGTCGCAGAGCGCTGGACCGGCATGCGCGAGATCGCGGGCGTCGTGCGCGCCCTCGTCGCGTTCGACATGCGCCTCTTCATCGGCGGGGACTTCACCCAGGCCGGCACGCTCCCGGTCGCGTCCCTCGCGCAGTACGTTGCGTCCAACGTGACGCAGGACGTGGAGTGGAAGACGGTCGGCGCAGGCGTGGTCGGCAGCGTGTTTGTCATGACCAAGATCCGCAACTGCATCTACATCGGCGGCGTCTTCTCCGCCGTTGCCGACCAAGCAGGGGTGCAGCCTGCGGCTAACGCTGCGCGGTGGTGCGTGCGGGCCAACGCTACCCAGTACGACCAGGAGGGCTTCGAGCCAGTGCGCGGCATCGGCACCGCGGGCGCGCAGATCATGGCTATCACCGAGATGGTCGAGTAGGCGCCGCCTGGGCCTCGGGTTGCTCACGCAGCGCCTACGCGCTGCGCGGGCCAGCTGATACCACCTCTTTCCGGCTAAGACTAGGAATACAGACATAAAAACCATGTGTAAGTTGCAGCCACCTCGCTGCGCCGGCGCACGCGCGGCGCTTGCGCAGCGGCTGCACGCAACAGGCGCGCGCACCGCCAGAATGTTTATTGCCCCAGCGCGCTACTGTCTGATGGCGCGCTCGAGGCTGCGCTCCTCCGCGTGGAGGTGGTCGTACACTGCCCGCTCCCGCGCGAGCTTGGCGTCCATGCGCCCCTGGGCCGTCTGCACCTCGGGCAGGTACCCCAAAACGTTGGGCTCCGGGCGCTGCCGGTGCCACACGTGCTGCGCCGTGGGGAGGTTGCCGAGGGCCGGGGCGTCTTCCTTCCCGGGGCCCTTCCACGCGTACTTGATCTGCCGCACGCTCGGGGCGTCCTCCGCGCCCGGGCCCCTCCACACGTGCGGCGCGACGTTGAGCGAGTCGAGCGGGTTGGGCCCCTCGCTCCCGGGGCCCTTCCAGCTCCACTTGTCGCTTGGCAGCCCCGAAAGTACCGAGTCCTCTGGCGCCTGCGCGTGCCACTTGTGCTCCGCCGTGTCCAGCTGGTCCAGCGGGTTCGGCGACGGCGGCTGCGCGGGCCGCCACGTGTAGGGCGAGTCTGAGAGCGAGTCGAGGGGAGACCTGTCGGGCGTGTAGGGGTGCCACGCGTGCTCGGTGGTGTCGAGCGAGGCCATCGGGTTCACCGAGGGCGCGCCTGGGCCCTTCCACTCGTGCTTGTACTGCGGAAGTGCGTCCAGCGGGGACTTGTCCGGCGTGTACGGGTGCCACTGCCACTTGTGCTGCGGCAGCGACGCCATCACGTTGTGCTCCGGCACGTACTTCTTGTTCCACTTGACTGGCGAGGAATCCAGCGCGTCAAACACGTTGCTCTCCTTGGTCTGGGGCGTCCACTTGCGTGCATCAGTCGGAAGCCCTGCCAGAGCGTTGTCGTCGGGTGTCTGCGCCACCCACTTGTGCGCATCCGACGGCAGATTCGACAGAACGTTGTCCTCTCCCTGGTACGCGCCCCACTTGTGCGTTGCGTCCGGCAGCGCATCGAGGACGTTCGGAGTCGGCTTCTGAGCGTGCCACACATGCGCGTTGGTGGGGAGTGAGGCGAGCACGTTGCTCTCGGGCTTGTTTTCGTGCCAGACCGGCTTGGTAGTCGGAAGGAAGTTGAGGAAGCTGCGCTGCGGCGGTTTGTATTTGTGCCACTTGACCGGCGTCGTGTCAAGATTGTTCCAAACGTCTGGCAGCTTCTCGTGCTGCTTGTGCCAGTGCCACTTCTTCATAACGGGATAGATAGTGTTGATGACATTCATCGGGGAATGCTGCTGTTTCCACACGTGAATCTTCTCTTCTTTCTCCAGCCGTTTGATCCGATGCTGCGACTGAGCCAGACGGTCCTTGACCGCCGCGAGCTGCGCCTTCTTCGCGTCGAGGATGTCCTCCTTCCGCCGCAGCTTGGCGTCCTCGAGCGCAACCTCGCGCTCCTTTGCCGAGAGCTGCTGGTTTTTCCGTCGCACCTCCTGCTCCGCCTTCGCTTTTGACGCAGCAAGCTTCCTCGCCTCCTTTGCAGCGTCTTGCTTGCGCAGAGCCGCAACCTCTCGCACCACCTCAGCGTGCACTACCTTGACTGCACGCGCCTTAAGCTTCCTTGCCTCCTTTGCAGCGTCTTGCTTGCGCAGAGCCGCAACCTCTCGCGCCACCTCAGCGTGCACTGCCTTGACTGCTCGCGCCTTCTTCTCGCGCAGCGCTTGCACAGCGCGAGCCTTCTGCGCGGCCTCGTGCTCGTCATGAAAGACATTCTCCTCCGGCCCAAGGACGCCCTTCCAAATGTACTTGTCCGAAGGAATGTCCGCAAAGGCATTCTCTTCCTCTGGCTGCGAGTGCCATGTCATCTGACTCGTCTTGGGGTTATCTGGCTCGTAGCCAGGCTCCCCTTTGTCGAACACGTTTGCCTCTTGTCCCCCCGGGCCCTTCCACGCATGCCTATAGTTGTCTGCATCGGCAAACGCGTTCTCCTCAGGAGCACCTGGACCCTTCCACTGGTGCGGAGAATCGTCTGCGTCGGCCATCACGTTCTCCTCTGCAGGCACCTTGTCTCGCCAGACGTGCGTAGTTGAGTCCGCGTCTGCCATCACATTTTCCTCCTCAGGCATATTTTCCCTCCACACGTGCGGTGTGTCATCAGCATCTTCAAAAAGACCCTTCTCCTCCCCGGGACCCTTCCACGTGTGCGGGGTCGAGTCCGCGTCCCCGTACACGTTCGTCTCAGGCTCGTGGGGGCGGAACTGCACTTCTTTCGTCTTTGGGTCGTCGGGCACGTAAGTTCCCGTGCCATCGTCTAGCACATTCTGCTCTGGTCCGCCAGTCCCTCTCCAAACATGCTTTTCAACCTGCGGCGACCATGGCGTCAGCACCATTGACGCCTACTGGGCGGGAGCTGCACCGCGTGGCGGTGACGCTGCATATCGAAGGGTGAGGCTAGCCCTCCAGGCAAGGGACCTTTGAGATATGGGGATACCTCCAAGTCGTCAAAAGGGCTCGGCTCAGGCTCGTGCTTTCCCCACACATGCTTCCCGGCCGCGGGGTCGTCCGGGTCCATGATGGCCAGCTTTTGAGACCGCGCCGGCTTGGGTGCTGGAGGGTGGCGTCCCCGCCCGGGAGAGTGCGCCTCCCCGTGCGAATGCGTGTGGTCCCACGTCAACTGTTTCAGCAGCGCTTCTGCACCACCGCTCAGTACCCAAGGCATCTTTCCCGCGATGCCCAGCGGTCCCAGCACCATGAGCTCGTCGCTCCGCCCCCCCCCGCCACGAAGCTGCCAGCCCGCCACACAAGCGCATGCCACAGCACCAACAAGCGCTGTGGACACAATCAGAGCAGGCCGACGGACAGCTGCACCCCGCTGCAGGAGCTGTGCGTCGGAGTGCTGCGCCTCCATGTCGGGAACCGGCCCACAGGGCGTCGTCGTCCTTCTCACCAGCACTGGGACGATTGACGCTTGGCAAGTTTGTTGGCTAATTTTAAAAGTGGTCCACTTCAGAGAAAGTAAACAGTGGTGACTTTGTGCAGATCGGCGGATCTCACCGAGTCAGGATCCCGCGAGCCACGAGGGAGGGGGGACAGATCCTCAATGGTGCGACCAGCACTTGGGTCTCTACTCGGACTCTTGTGGGTTTGCACCTCCATCTTTCCTGCCGCCTCACATAGCCTGCCACGTGCGCCTCTTTATGGCGCACAGGCAGTCCTCTGCCAAGCGGGTTGCGCCAGGATTGCACCGCGGGGGCTATGTCGCTTCCCTGTGCTCTTGGCAGGCGGGTCGATGCGGTTGCGTGGGGGCGCTGTGGGTAAGAGAGCGAGCGGTGTCGCTCAGGAATTTTCGCCGCTGAAGACTCGGGCGGCGAGGCGGGCGGCGATGGTGGCACAAGCCACAGCAGAATCACATCAGGGCAGCGAGCCTGTACACATGCAGAAGAATCTGCCGGAACAAAAGCTTTCGCCGCTCGCCACACGCGCCTCGGTGAGTCTCTCGCATGATATGCCCTCGTTTTTGTTAGACGTTTGGTTAGACTGCTCCAAGCTGCTCGCCTTTCGCGACCACAACTCGCACTCACGCGAGAGGGCCCTCCCGCAGCGGCGTGCCCGACAGCAAGAGCTGCAGCCGAAGGCGCAGCAGGAACTTGTGTCCGGGGCCACATCAGATGACAGCGCAGTAAATTCAGCGGATTCTGGCGAATCATCGAAAGAGAAATTCGCATCGCAGCGCAGGGAGTGGCGCCTGGCGCAAGGCGATCAAGGAGGCAATGAGGTAGACGGGGACGAGGGGGAAGACAACGAGAAGGTCAGGGACAGCGACGCGGATGACTTGGAAAGTGTTGCGGGCAAAGATGAAGTGCGGGATTTAGAAGTGGATGAGGACGAGGTTCTGGGCGAGGACACTTCGGGAGCGGACGATGACATTGTCGAAATCCACAACGACGACGATGTTGACGTTCCGGAAGACAATGGAAGCAGCAGCGGAGTTTGGGCGGATATCGAGCCGATCGCCGAAGACCAGTCTGGAGCTAGGAACGACGATGCACGTTTTGACGCAGGGATGCCACACGACAGCGACGACGATCAGGTGTCGGAGGAAGCAGGGCGGAATGGCCCGAGCCGTGGAGAGCGTTCTCCGGACCCGGCATCCAGCAGCGACGAAGATTCTGGGGAGAGCGAAGGGAATGGAGCGTCCGGAGGCTCCTCTGGAGACGAAGAGGACGCGGACGATGTAGATGAGGAGGACGATGACGAGGACGAGGGGGGCGGAGCGACGTCGACGGCCGACGCGAGCTCGTCCTCGCGCGACGCCGCGCCTGGCGAG